>Ga0180009_10000111_pt1 | contig 136413 bp, 120 predicted proteins | sample OS_PC_MetaG_FD_123537 | JGI IMG/M metagenome (GOLD analysis project Ga0180009, IMG submission 123537) | Groundwater microbial communities from the Aspo Hard Rock Laboratory (HRL) deep subsurface site, Sweden - OS_PC_MetaG | ecosystem: Environmental > Aquatic > Deep subsurface > Groundwater...
CCACTATCGAAAAGCTGGCGCGTAATGTACGACGGGTATTCGATTACCTACGCATGACAGAGAATTCGAGAAAGGTTATATTGCGATACCAAAGTCAAGAAGTTTAGAACGGTTTCGCCGTGCTATCATCATAGCTCGGCCTTGATTTTTTTCGATGTCGATCAATTTAAATACGTTAACGACAGCAGCGGACATCAAATCGGTGACGAACTATTAGTTAAAGTGGCCGAAAAACTGCGCAGTTTCACTCGCGATACCGATGTAATCGCTCGCTTTGGAGGCGATGAATTTATCGTGATGGCTCCTGAAATCAGTCAACAAGCGGCTGAGGATTTAGTGCAAAAAATTTGTACAGGAATGACCTCGGTATCGATAACGGACAACAATCAACAACACCGGGTTTCGGTTAGCGCGGGTTTGTTAATGTTTCCGGAGCCTAATTGCTCTGCTCAAGACCCTTTGGCAACTGCCGATGTTGCAATGTATAAAGCCAAAGAATCCGGCCGGGGAGGGTGGAGACTCGCAAATAGCGAGGATATTCATCGGAGCGAAATCAAAACGAAGGTCAATTGGAAAGCCAAAATTGAACAGGCACTTAACGATCGGCAATTTAAGCTGTTTTACCAACCAATCATGCATATTCGTGATAAGACTATATCTCATTACGAGTGTTTATTGAGAATGATTGGAAGCAACGACGAAATCATTCCGCCAGGTATGTTTATCGAAGTCGCTGAACAAACGGGATTAATTTTTCAACTCGATATGTGCGTTGTCGAACTCGCTTTCGTAAAGCAGGTTGAATTGATAGAACAAGGAATCGATATTAGGCTGTCAATTAATTTGTCCGGGGAGACGCTTTCAAATGTCGATGCTTTTTCAAAAATCGATAAGCTGTTGCGCTCATATGGGCTCGATGCACATAAATTTATTTTTGAAGTGACCGAAACTCAGGCCGTAACCAATCTGCAGTCCGCCCATGAATTTATAAATAAAATAAACAACATAGGCGGAAGTTTTGCTTTGGACGATTTCGGTGTGGGCTTTTCATCGATGAGCTATCTAAGACAATTACCGGTTGAATATTTAAAAATAGACGGGTCATTTGTAAAAAATATTAATTCAAGCTTGGATGACCAATTATTTGTCAACGCAATTAACAGTGTAGGGCAAGGAATGGGCTTAAAAACGATTGCCGAATTCGTTGAAAATGACGCTATTTTCGAAAAACTGGGAACACTTGGTGTCGATTATGCCCAAGGTTATGGAATAGGCAAGCCGATGCCATTTCTTGAATTTCATAAGAATGACGATGCAGACTATTAGAAATCGTAAGACATCATAATGGTATACATATCCCAATGCTGCGTTGTTCCTTGTGGGTTTTCCAGGTTGGATAACCAGCCGGTTCCATTAATTCGGTGGTATTCGGCACTGAAATTCAATGCCGGCAATATTTCATAACGTAAACCAAAAGTCCAATCTTGAGCAAACCTGGAATGATTGGCAATTCCGGGTGCTGCTTGCGCGATTTTCAAACCTTTTCTATCATCCATATCCCAAATTAATTCGTCATAACGCACTAATGCTTCCAGAGAAGAAGTCAGTCTGTAGGTGCCTTGTATATAAAAACTTTGGCCGGTAAATTCAGTGTCCGGAATAGCCCCGAAATTCCTCAATTGGGCCCGGCGTAAGGCGTATTCTCCGGTAAGTGACCATTTTTCGGCGTTATATTGTGCTGAAAAGATTAATGGATTAAATCGCCAGGAGCCTGCCTGAAAAAAAGCGCCGGCTGATGGTTTGTAATCGCCATTAAAATCCGCATAGGTTATAGCTAGCTTGGCTAAGCCGTTTTCCCATTCATACCCGGTACGCAACACCCAGGATATGTCGCCTTCCATTTTCCCAGGATCTGAACCGACTAGTGTATTTTTGAAATCAGGATCGTCCATTCTTGGGACGACTACACCGAAATTCAACGAAAAATCGCCATAGTCGGTTCTATGTTCTCCATAGATATAGCCGCCATCGGCTGATAACGCTAAATTTCTATTGACATCGAAATAAATCGATTGCGGTAATAAGATGTTGGGGCGAGTAGAAGCCACGTCCCGCGTATCGTTGTATAACCCTAGCGGAGTAGGGACTCTGCCGCCCCTAAGTGTTAATAGTGAAAGTTCCGACGAATATAAAGTATAACTGGCTACTCCGTAATCGATTCGGACGTTGCTATCGTCGGTTTTACCCGCATCGCGCCATACTACCTGCATGGCAATTTGCAATTCCGGCAAAATCCTATAAGAGGCATTGATACCGAGTTCTCTAAAGTCGGTTGATATCGAGTCGTCAGTTTTACCAAAAAAGTTATTATCGGAAGTATGAATAAATCCTTGGGATAAAAAACCGTGAATTTGAAGGTTTTGAGGTAACCAATCGCTTTCAAAGGCTTGAGCATTTGTAAACAGGCAGCATAAAACTAATACGATACCGTAGCTATGCAATTTAAAAAAACGGTTTAAAGTCGACGTATGACGCATGACTGGAAAAGGCCTTATTTAATGATCAGGATTTTGATATTTTCAGGGATGTCTTCATCGCTTAAATATCCTATTGCGCCAGGTGTAGATGCGATTTTATCAACCATTTCTTCCTTGCTGGCAACGGTAACAGGAGCCTGGCCGGTCCCGCTAAATACCAGCTTGTTCCAGCTTCGACGCATCTGATGTGGAAATACATTCAATACTTGTTTACAAAACTGTTTATGAAGAGGGTTGCTGTCATGTAATACAAAAACAGTAATGGGAGAACCGTCTTGCCATTGGCGAAGCCGCATTCTAAAAATAGCACTCAATCCGTTTCGGCTAACAGAGTTTTGCGTTAATGCCCTGTTGACAACGGGATAAATACTTAGCGTGGGAGCGGATAAAACCTGCGACATCAAAACAAAGAGCAACACTAAAAATCCTAATTGCTTTCGTCGTAGATTTTTATTCGATTCGTTTGACTTCAAATTGGAAGCGCCTTAGGTCTTAAAGTGAGCTGTAAAAAGAAATCAAAGTTTAGTTACTATTCTGTGAATATCAAATGATCAGGGTTAATTGATAAAGATTCTTGTAAGCGACAAAACTACTAATACCATGTCATTATTTAACATAATATACATTATGCGCAATTATAACTACTTATTGCTTTGCATTTTATGATACTGGCTTTATTCCTCCGGCAACCCATAAGTCTTGTTTGGCGGCTATCTCCTCGGCTCCGCCGCTTTTCGACAACAGATACGAGCGTAGTATTCTTCAATGCGTTAACGCAGACTTCTCCGGTAACAGTTGTACGAATCGCGTGAAATTGCGAATTGCATAGAGATAATAGCGGTTGCAATTGCGTTCCGACAAATCCGACTAATTCATTGATTTGTAAAAACATTCCCTTATGGCGAGCCAACAGACCGTCTGTACTTTCCGAATGTTCAGAATACCGCTCACATTTGGCGGAGCCGGCGTGGTTGTTCCGGATTTATTCTTGTCTTTTCTCAACCAGTTCAAAACGCCGCGTTTGGGGCCGCGCGAAGTATAGATCTGAATGCCGCGACAGAAAGTGAGGATGAAGACAAAACCTGGGGATCTTGCAACAAAGTCGATGAAGCTTTTTTGAAATTCATGACGGAGCGCCGCCCCGCCCTAAGATTACACTGCTAAGCCGCTTCTTTCGTCATCATATAATCTAGAAAATCACGGCAGTCGGCCATGATGATTTCCAGCCCCAGTCGTTTGCAGAAGCGTTGTTCCTTCTCGGTAGGGTTTTTCCGCAGCACCCAGCTTTTCGTTCGCTGGCTGCGTAAACGATGTCGTTCATGACCATGCGCTCGGAATCGCGGTTCTGCGGCAGACCGATCAGCAGATATTTCTTGCCTTTGCGGTATTCCTTCAAAAAATTGGGAATCGCGAAGCCACCCATCAATTCGGTAATGTAGTCGACATAGTCTGCGTCCGAGGCGATGTAGTTCGACACCGGTCTGGGCGAACCCATCGGCGTGAACAGTATAGGGATATTTCGGATTCATCGCGCGGGAACTTGCCGCGTTCGCGGAAGAAAGTCAGCAGAATAGCAAAGCCTAACCGGTTTGCTCGGTTCTTGGACATGACCAGAGAACGTTCGGCGGGTGTCAACAACCACTGATGTCCATTACGCCGGTATGGAGTCAGATTTGAATCAGGCCAGCCGATGCGAGCCAAGGGTGTCAATCAGCGTGGTTCGCTTGACCTCAAAATTACGACAGACGGCGGCTTTCGACATGCCGTTGTTTAAGGCTTCAAGAATCGCATCGAGTTTTTCCCCCGCAATTGCCGGTGGGCGCCCGCCGACCCGACCGCGTTTTTTGGCCGCTTCAAGACCGGCCACTACGCGTTCTTGAATCAAAGCCCGTTCGTACTGAGCCAAGGCACCAAACACATGAAACAATAATTCACCGGAAGGCGTTTGAGCGTATTGATGATGGAAAGCAGATGAGATAACGACCGACCCAACCGATCCAATTTCCACACACGACCAGCACATCGCCCGGTCGGACAAAGTCCAGCGCTTGGGTCAATCCGGCACGGTCATCTTTGGCCCCTGACGCTCGGTCTTCAAAAAGATGTCGGACATCGACACCGGCAGCCAGCAAAGCATCGCGTTGCAAATCGGTGCTTTGCCGATCGGATTCAGAAGACACCCGCATATAACCCACTAACATAGACGGAAAACCCTAGCTTTGATGTTTCCGTATCACATACCACTTTCCGACAGGGTTTTTCGTTTATTTTTTGAGGGGAGTTGTGTAGGATTTTAAGCTCGGCATGAAAGCTGTCGGAAAACAGGTGTTTTACGACAGTTTCATCCAGATTTTAGGTGAGGATATAGCGATACGTATTCACTACTTTTGTGCCATTCATGATCGAATCTCAATTTTCCTAGAGTCATCAACAAGCCGCCGGGTTACTCTCTTTATATAATATTTATGCGTTGAGATCCTATACCGGTGATTAATCAATGACGAGTCGTTTTCAGAAAATTTGAACACCGCTAACCATGTTAGTTAACGCAATCCCAATATTTCGTAATGACCTTTGGTATTGAGGACCACAATAGCGGGTTGATCTGTTTTATTTTCCCAGTACCAACCGTGTGAGCCATCGAATGGCACCGATAGTTGTCCTTCTGCATGATGATCGGTAGCTTCTTTGTAGCTTTTGAAATATCCGGTTGTATCGCCTTTAGGCTCGCCATGAAAATCAAAGTACAGTTCTGCGCCATCACTGTCCCAGGCATATTCTAAAGTCGCATCTTTTAATAAATGAAATTTATATTCCAAGCCCTGTTTGGGCGGAATCATGATCATGACGGTGTTTTGCCATTTGCTTTCATCTGTTGAAGGGTTATCTAAAGACTTTGGACAATCGCCATCAGTCATGTTTTGAGCCGGTAACGGAATTGCCATTGCCTGAACGTTATAAGTCTTGGGTTTTCCAGATAAGGCTATAAGGCCAAACCTTTTCCCCAACCCAGTCAGATCAATGCCGTATTCAGCGGGCCAAATAAATGCAACAAGTACAAACCCCGCAATTATTGTTGCAATCAAACTGGATAACAAGAGTGTTTTTGAAGAAGGGAGTTTTGTCTGGGTCTCATTCATTATTTTAAAAGATATCCTGTCATTTGATAGCCAAAAAGAATCAGTCCACTGGACATGAGTAAGGTATTAGTCGCGGTTGAAAAGGTATAAAAACTGTTATGCTGTCGCCAATAATCCAGAACAATCAATATGAAAGTTAAAGCAAAAAATTGTCCCAGTTCAACGCCAATATTAAACGCTAATAAATTTTTCCATAAATCCGTTTTGGGCAAAGCAAATTCTTGTAGCTTTGTAGCAAGGCCAAATCCGTGAAACAATCCAAAGATCATCACTGCAACTTTTGGATTGGGTTGAAAACCAATTAAATGCTTGAACCCCTGAAGATTGTCAAAACCTTTATAAACAACTGAAAGACCTATCATCGCATCGATCAAATAAGGATTGACCTGAATACTTGCGAGTACGCCTGTCAATAAAGTTAAACTATGCCCCAAGGTGAATAAACTGGCATACAACAACACATCCCGGGTTCGGAACAAAAAGAAAATCACTCCCACCAGAAAAAGAAGATGATCATAACCGGTGACCATGTGTTTTGCCCCGATATATAGGAACGGACCAATCGCAAGCCCTTGGTTAGCTTTAAGAAACTCACGGGTGTTTTCATCTACTCCGTGGGCATAGAGCTCAGAGCTAAAAACGGTGAAAATACAGAGGCCAACTAAAAAGAGAATATTTTTGGAAAAACGCTTATAAGAATCGGAAAAAGCTATCATTGGTTCATAAAATTGATAGTTAAAGATTAATAGTTAAATTCATTTTTTGAATAAAGCTGTCATCAATTATTTTATCAGGCTATTCAAGCATTTGTTATCCAACGGGCTTGAACCGATCATCTGACATTCGGATTTACTTCGATTTGTTATCGGTGATGAATCTATTCCCGATCATCACTTCCCTCTAAGCTAGATTTGACTATATATTTATACCTCCTCATCACTTACAGCTTTATGTTGAAATAGGCTAGACATTTGATCATCAATAAATAACAAGCCGCTGTTAAAAATTCATCCCTTTTTAAGTAGCAAGGGCAAGCTAATGAAAAACAGCAATGACGGAATGACAAGCCAGAATACTCTGCTGGCTAACGCAGCAACATTCTCAACGTCTCTCGTATCGATGTAAAGCCACATCATCGCAAGAATCGAAACCAACGGCAAAGAGGCTAACAAGGCACCGAAAAAAGCGCTGCGTTTCGACAGTTCCGATATGGCGACTATGATCAAGCTAGTGATGATGACTTTATGACGCCGTTACGGGTGGCAATGCCGAATAAGGTAATGAAGCCGATAATGGAGGCGACGGACAGAATGCCGTCGGCGCAATACACGCCGATCACGCCGCCAATCAACGCCAATGGCAGATTCAACATCACCAGCAAGGCGTCGCCCGCCGAACGGAACGCGACGAACAACAACAAGGATATGCCGACGATCACGATGAATCCGACGATGAACAAGGTCTTGGATGCTTGTTCGGCGCTCTCAAATTGGCCTCCATATTCCACATAGTAGCCCTTGGGAAAACGGATTTGTTCCTCGATTCCGGTCTGAATATCGCGCACCACGCCGGCCAGATCGCGTTCTGCGACGTTCGCCATGACGACAATCTTGCGCTGCGCGTTCTCCCGACTAGGGCAGCGGCAATAAATGCCGACGGAAACTGGGATAGCTGATGGCCGACAGCAGCGACAGTAGGCCGCCGGAAAAGAACGTTGCCAAAATCCCAGATTGAAGAAAATGCAGGCTCATGAAGTCGACTTATGACAGCGGTTGGAACGGTATTCGCTGATCAGTTGCTCCAATCGCTCCAGATGCGCTTCATCGCTACGCGCGGCAATATCGACGAATGCCGCCAACATACTGTCGGCATCATCGTCCACCAGCGTGTGGACGACATCGGTGATCATTCGTCCCATCAACTCATCCCGACTGACCGAAGTCTGATAGACATAGGCACGACTCACTTTTTGTCGGGTCAACAGTTTTTTCTTGTACAGTCGTTCCAGCGTCGACTGAATGGTATTGTGGGAAATTCCGCGCGACCTGCCTAACGCGGCATGTACTCCATTCGCGTCAAATGTGCCGTTGGCCCAAAGATATTCGAGCACCGCCATTTCCAGTTCCCCCAAATAAGGGCGTTGAATAATTTTCATGAACAGCAAAATTTCCCATTACACACAGCAAGCTATTATTCTCATTATTTAACCGAGCGTCAATCGGTTTTAGAAAAATGGAATTCCAGATCCACCAAAGTTAGGGGCGGATCGTTGTTGGGCACATTGCTGTTTCGGTTCGTATTGCGGTTCTACCCTGCTATCCGACGTTCGACAGTTTTAAATGGCGGCTGGTAACACGACTGCTTGTATTACACCAACATGCAAGAAATTGATACCGGGCCCGAACGACGACCTACTCATAAAGACCTTGCAATCGTTAATTTCGGACCATCCGGTTCGTTTGGTCTGGGTCGGCGAAGAATGGTACCGGATCAGCGGTGTAGTCGACGCCGAAGGGAAACGTGTCGCTCACGACTTGATCGAATGCGGACGAAATCTACAAACCTTGATCGGAGCACGCAAACGAACAAAAGCTGATCGCGACACGGCAATCCGGACAATCCTTGTATTTGGCCGTGCAAACCGGCCCCTGCTGCGAAAACTTCACGCTGATCCAAATCGATAAAACCCGTGAAGTATTCGACCGTTTACTGATAAATGACCATGCACCGCCGGAAGATATGGAAGAAATCATCGACCCGCTGAATCCGGCCGGAATTGAAAACGTTCCAGTCGGCACCTCGCGCTACGCCTACCGGCGGAAAACCGATATCCGATTATTTATGGACGCTATCAACAAACACCACGCCTTCGAGCATCCCGTGCAGCGTTTCATCGACGACTGGAACCGCAGCAGCGCCGAACAAAAACACTTATTCACGGAAGACCGGCTGATTCGTCCGTCTCAATACACCGGACGATTCGGAGAACAGATCGTCAACGCAGAATTAATCAATACACAAAACAAACGTCTGCCCTATCTCGAAGATTTAACCGGTAAAAAAGGCACCACCCTAAACGATCTGTTAAACCGCTTCGACCGTTAGGCCGGATATTCCTTTGCGTGGTTTTTTTACATGGTGAAAAGCAAGCTGGTATCGCCTTACAGCGCCCAAACGGTTTATAAGGACATCACCGGCGATTTCGCATACCTACCGCAACGGGACGAAGCCGTGCTGCGCGATTGGATCGCTAATCCTTATTATCTATAGCGTAACCGGCCTAATCGTCCGGTCGATGGCGCCGCGGTCTGCCGGGAAGTAAAACTCTGCGCCCGCGATCAACGGCACGTCGACCGATGCCTCGACACCGCAAAAGGAACATGTCTCGTTGGTTTTTTGCATAACCGCTCCACTTAAGTTTCATGATGTGACCATTACTGGAGGTGGGTGAATAGTGAATAGAAAATAGTGAATGGATCATGAAACCGGCCACCGGTAATTATTCACCCCCTCTTATATCGCGCATTCCCAAGCTCTTTGCTTGGGAATGCGATACGAGAAGCTCCAGTTTCTCGAAACCGGCAAGCAAGAGCTTGCCGAAGAATTTCCCAAACCGGAGTTGGAAAACAGTGAATTTCCTATTCCCAGCAATCCGCTATCCGTTCACCATTCTCGAGACAACCCGGCCAGCCAGGTACGCTGACAATTACGCCTATACCGTTCCTGCATAATTTGCCGTATTTTCGGCGTCGCCTTTTGCAGGGACAACGTTTCCGCCTTATGAATTTGAACGCACTAGAGCAAATGGAAGCCGATTTCGGTTTCGACGATGCCGCTGATATCGTTTTTTTTCATTGCAAACAGCGTTTCGTCGATTTCGGAATACAACGTGCCCCGCGCGAACACGCCGAGCATTCCGCCTTGCAGCGCGGTCGGGCATTCGGAATGTTTCAACGCCAAATCCTCGCATTTATGAGGCTTGCCCTGCGCTAGTCGCGCAGACTCCGGCAAAACACCCGGCGCTACGGCTATCGGGGACTAAAAATCTTCACTTCGCTGGCGCTCCGTTTCCAAGATTTTCAGCGGTTGCGTTTGAGTATCTCGGCCATCGTCGATCACCCCGCCGCAGGGTACGCCACGCATACTGTTTCGCCATCCGTGATAAGTGTTGCGGCTTTCCACGGCGCCGGGGCCCTAACGGCCGACCAAACCGGACTCTCGATCGTCAGCGCCAATTGCCGAACCAACTCCAGCATGCCCTGATAGCCCTCGTAGCTGAATTCGCGCTCCTGGTTGATGTCCAGAAACGGCACGCGCGCCTTCAACGCGGTATACATGTTCCGGCCGCCGGCGATCAGAATATCGGCCTGGTAATCACGGACGATCTTCAGCAAGGCTTTCGGGCTGCCGTCTTCGATCATCACGGTATCCTCGCCCATCAACTCGCGGATGCGCGCCTTGTCTTCCTAGGTCGACTTTTTCGTGCCGGTCGCGACGACTACCTTGCCCAAATCTTGTAATGCCGAAATCACCGACCAACTCTTCACGCCGCCGGTGAACAACAGTACGCGCTTACCGGCCAATCTTTCGCGCCAGGGCTCCAAGGCCTTGCGTATCCGTGCTTCTTCGCGCGCGATCAACGCTTCGGTACGTTCGGTCAAATCGGGATCGCCGATATCGTCGCCGACCAGGGCCGGCACGCAGGTGTTGTAGATGGAGACCGCCGGCGGATCATAGTTGTCGATCGCTTGCTTGATCGAATTGTTAATGGCCAATTAAACTGAGCCAGAAATGGCCAACAATTTTGAGCCACTTTTTCAGACTTTATTTGTACCAATAAATCTGACAGAGTCCCTGAATTTTTTCCAGGGAGCGTCATGAAGGAGTGGATTGTGATCCATCAGATTAAAGCGTTATACAACGATGGCAACGGCTTATCCGAGCGTCAGATTGCCAGTCAATTGGGTATTTCCCGTAACACCGTGAGCAAATACCTGAAGCTGTCGGCTGCGGACATTAGTGCCCTGCAGGAAGAGATAGCCCGTGGTAAGAAGCTGGACGATTACCGCGTACATTATTCAGTTGCTGCAAACCTATCCGGGCTTGTCAGCGGTCAAAGTGCTGTGCAAACTGAAGGCCAAAGTGTATGAGCTATAGCCTAATAGTATTTAGTTACCACTGTGACTCGCCGGTTTCCGGGTCGTACATCTCATGTACGATTTTATGACGGTTGGCAATCAGATCCTCGATACTCGGCGATTGTGTCATCGCACGCTGAATAGCTAACTTCATCGCTTCATAATTGGTTCGATACAAATCTTTGCGATCAAGGTTTGGATCGGTTGCGCATTCAGGTGCTATCCATATCATTGCGATGATGCAAATTTCATTGGCCTGGTCGGCCGGAATCACGCCGTCGATTACACTGTCCAGTACTGCATCGGCGACTGCCGATTGAACGGGGCCGCCGAATAGATTCACATAGTCGGTCGACTTTATCGTAACTTTAGGTACCATGATGGTAGCAGGACGCACTTGTTGGTTACAGGCCCGTATTGCAAACATCCGAGTATGCCCTTCGGTTTGCCCCATTAAATTGGCAAATGCGTGGCCTGCAGGCCCTTTAACGCTGCCGATAAGAATTTCAGGCATGGCATCCGTGCCTTGCCCTTCGCTGGAAAATACGGTGGCTTCACCGGTTCTAAACCAAATTGAATCTGACATATAAAACACCTGTAAGGTTAAAAATCGGCATTCTATTCCTGGCGTATAGCAATCCGCAACGAATAAAATTGCAATCGTTATCTACGACCCAATTCGTTGCCGAGCAATGAGCCGGCCGCCGCACCGATGCCCGATGCAATCGGATCGCCTCTTCCAATTTCATACCCTAACATGCTACCTACAGCGCCGCCTACCAGACCTTGAGTGGATCTTTGATCATAGCGGCTATAGCGTGGAGCCGGTACATAGGCAGGTGCCGGTATATAACGAGGCACTGTCTCGTAAACAGTGACTCTTTGCGGATAGTGATGGACCTCTTCGCGATAATAAACGCGTTCAACCGTCCGGTATCGTTTAGCTCTATGCTTCGGTTGGTAATAGTGTTTGCTATATCCTTTACCTCGACCCTTATGATGATGTCCGCCTGAAGCCAAGGCCGATGTTGAAAAAACCAAACCTGTGATGATTATTGCAATGAATTTCATCATTTTTGAATCTCCTGAAAAAAAGTAACGCGTATAACGGTTAACGTATCCGTAGCCTTTTAGCTATGGCCGGGCTACATTTTCCAAGGATTAACTTAATGACGACTTAACGAATTCCGGGGTTCGCTTGCGTAATGGTAATTTTTTGTTTTCGCTCAATGCAAAAAACACGATCAGAAAAAATAATAAACTGAGTCGAGGCGCTTCGAATGGGCTTCCAACTGTACCGACAACCACGAATCCCGAAAACGATGAGAGTAAAATCGCCGCATAGTAGTCACCTTTGCTAAGCGCTTTAAGCTGTCGATAACAAGCATAAATCAGCAAGATTATAAATGCAGTGGTACCAAACCAGCCTAGATCGAATAATAGATGTACCCAAAAATTGTCGATATTGAGAGCCTGGTGATTATCGATCGTAAAAAACCAATAATCCATACCTTCGGAAAAGTCGCCATTGCTAAGCAGATTTTTATTATTAGAATCAATTAAGCTGATATTATCGATGTCAATGACATTGCCTTGACTATTATTGTAAACACCCAATTTAACCGGACGTCTCGACAATTCCCCCACTGTTTTACCCAAACTGGATCCGACATATTTTGTATTTAAGATTTCTTCCGTCCGGCTCCAGGTGCCCGGCTCGGAATTGATTCGTAAGGTACTCCAGACGCAACGAAACGAATATAATAACGATTTTTCACAGATAGGGAATGTAACCTCCCCTTGCCCCGAATCCGTTCGTAAATCTGCATACAAACGATATTTGGTGTCAGGCTCTATCGCGACTTGTTGGTCTAAATAAAGCGCCCCCCCTGCCCCTAAGCGCAAATAGCGATTTCCATCATCGTTTTGTATCGTATAAGTGGCCGGCATGCCAATGCCTCTATGCCACCAAAAATAGGTTCTTGGGTAACTGCCAACGCCCATTCCAAATAAAGTCGTCATGACATCTTCATCTCTCATGTCGAGAATAGCTTGCCAGTGTTGTAGGCGAACATCCAGATCTTGATCGATACGCTTGAAGCGCTCTTGTATAAAGCCGCCTTGAAAGACCGGAATGACCATGACCGGAACTAGCAATACCACACTCAACAGCGGTATTGATTTTCGGTTAGTGCGCAAATGTTTCGCATTAACGGCAAAAACTAGACTGATCAAAAAAACGATCAACGCTATAGCAAAAGCCAGATAAGGTCCCCGGGAAAAGGTCACCATCAGGACATAAAAGCCGGCAGCAAAAATTCCAAAGCCGGCCATTCCGCCTATCAATCTGCGAGGCGCGTAGAGAAACAGCATCGCAATAAAAGGTAATGCCAAGACTAAATAGGCATCGATATGCCCACCGCCGGTATGCATGGTTGAAAACATTGCGGTGATGCGATAATCGCTTTCAAAATTAAACAAGCCGGAAAACAAAAAGCGCTCCCAAATCGAAACGCTAATGACGCCGATCAATCCCAACAATGCTCCGTAACCGAAATACTGTTTTGCCTTTGGGTATTGCTGCAATGTTTGTTTTAACAGATGAAACAAAAAGAATGCCCAAATGACCCCCTTGCCCACTCGTAAGCTATTATAGTAGCTGTAGTAATTGGAAAAGGCGTTGATATCGATGTCTTGCAGCGGAAATAAGCCTCTGTATAAGCTAATTAGGTAAATTAACGCAAACATCCCTAAACATAACTTAACCGTTCCGGAAAACTGTCGGGTTAATCGAATGCTGGATTTTTGCCAATAATAAACTGCAAGGGTTGTCATGACGACCAGATCGAACTCGTCAAAAAAGAACCGACCGGTCCAAGGGGCAAAATCCAGAACCGGTAGCATTGCCGGTAAGACGAATAGCCAAGCATGGGGGTAACGAAACAATAAAACCGCGTAAGCAATCAATAATGCCGATAGCAATGGTGCGCCGATCGGATAATTCAATAAAGCCCAACCAATAATCAACGCAAGAATCCCCGATAATACGCGCCAACGTTTATCGATTTCTTCCGGTTTGACGGTTGCCGATGACCGAATAGGATCATCCTCTGAAATAGAGTTTTCGTGATCGTGGAATGCTTCGGCAATCGATAATCCCCTTCCCTGCTTGATCTTACCATTTGAAAACCAGCGCATCGCATGATTAAGCAATTCATAGACCAATGCCGCCGAAGCAAATGCGATCAACACATCGGTCGGATCGGGATGCTTAGGCGCTAAAAACAACTTGCCGGTTTCTATCAACGTAGCAAAAACAGCGGCAGATAATCCGACTAAACACCAATGAACTCGCTCAGGTTTGGAGTCCGCATAGTTCCACAACCAAAATGCCAAGCCGATCGGAAAATACATGCCGATGTTGCTGAGTAAGCTCACCATGGCCAAGGATTCGGTCGTGTAATAGAAATAGTAAAACGGTAAAAACTGAACCGTATCGAGTTTTTCAAGCGCCTTTTCAAGACCGATCCAATTCCCGCCGGTCCAGCCGTTCAGTGCGGCTACCAAAAAAACATGAAGAGGAAGAAGCGTTAACACCGTGGGTTTTAAACAAGCGATCCAATAATCTTTGTCGTGTTTAGAAAAAAAGGCAAACACAACCGCGCCCACCCCCAATCCGGTCATACGGGTCAACACCGAAATGCCTTGCGCCACGCCTGATGCCAAAAATAATTGACCGATTTCGACGAACAATCCGATAAAAAAACCGGTTAAGATGCAAACCAGTTTGGGGTGCGAAATATAAGGCAATAAACAGAGTAAAATGCCTAACGGAATCAATACGACTATTTCGGCCCCCAGCTTGACCACACAGCGAATACCATCGGCTCGGCACGTATCGATGGACATAAACAGGCTGTGATTGCCCGAGGCCAACCGAGTGTCAAGCTCTTGATGGGATATAACAAAATCGAACGGAAAAAAACTTAAGGCAAAATAGATGGCGATATAGAAAATAATCGCCGCTTTGATCGATAGAAAATTACCAAGCGAGAGATGACGAGATAAACGGCGGAAATAATCGCCTGAAAATACCCAAAGTCCTACGCCCATGGCCGAGCCCATTGCCTCGGCGATCAAATCGTTGATCGAAACGGTACGGGGTGGGAAAAATAACTGAGCAAACTCGACCGAAACAGCCAAAGTCCAACAAAACAACAAAACCGGCACCGCAACCAGTAGCCGGGTGTATTCGCGAAATTGACCGCCAAAACCAGCCGCCCAAAAGTAAGCCAGCGGTATGTAAAGCAGAATATTCGCAACCCAGTCCGCACGCGATTCTATGCCTAGATTGAGATAACGAATATTTCGGAATTTTTCCAAAGCAACGTCGAAAGGCATTGGTCGGTAATCGAGCGGAACCAAACTGCCGTAGACGACGAACAAGGTATATAGCGTTGCACCGATAAGAAGTTTTTTATTCATACGAAAGCCCGCGAGTGACCATCAAGGAGCCCACAAGTCCGCCAGGGCCAGTTCAACTTCGTCAAAAGGCGGCGCCCTAACCATATCGTCATTCTGCCAGGTATGCTCAAGCAGCCAATGTCCTTCCAACAGGCGGTAGACTTCAAGCGTTTTTGATCCCGGATCGACCAGCCATAGCCACGATACTTCGCATGCCGCATAAATAGGCATCTTAACGGCGCGATCGATGCGCGAAGTTCCGGGCGAAATCACCTCGCAAACCCAGTCGGGAGCAATGCTGAAATAAGCTTCTTCGGGTAGTTGCGGCATGCGTTCGCGCCGCCAACCGGCTAAGTCCGGGACCAGAATATTTCGACCCAAATGCAATTCAGGTTCGAACAATATCCACCAACCGCCCGGCCCTCCCCTACCTCGATGATAAGGACTGATATACTGGTCGCTGATCACCGAAGCGGCCAAGGCATGTCTTGGTGCCGGGCGCGGTTGAGTAATTAACTGCCCGTTGATGATTTCGCCGATGATATGCTCGGGCAGATCGAACAAGTCTTCGTAAGTCGCCTCGCGTAAAGCCGGTTGATTCATGATGGACTCTTCGGTTTAAGCAGTTCGTTGATTACATTTCCTTTTTGCCCGATAAAATCCTTTTCAAGTCGTAATGATAAATGAAACCCGCCAGCGCGAATACAACGAATAGCGAAAAGATCGCCGTCTAAAACTCCCAGCCTTGACGATGAACTAAGCCGGTTAGATTGTAATCGCGAAGAAACCGGTCAGGACCTACAGAATCAGCCATTCAACCTAAATTCGGTAGTTTAACCATGAAATGCTTTTTCTATAGCTTTCGCACTTCAAATTTCGGCAGTGTCTAAGGAGACTCCGGGATGCTCGGCCCCTCACCTAACGCTAGGTGAGGGGCCTACATGGACATATTAGGGGTTCTAAGCCCAAACCCTCGTAATTTTTTAAACCTTTTATAATCATGACGTTGTAAAAATTTATTCGTATATAATCCAATTATATTCCGCAGAAGTTGTGAGCGTCCGCTTTAAAAAATAATTCGAATTTCTCCAAACGGCCAAGACCCGACTATCGAAGCCATACATTAGGGTCATCCAAAAATGAGTAAACGGACATTCACGATTATTTAGAACTATAATACGTAGATATTTAATTAAGTTATCTGGCTTATCTTAAAACAGGTAAAAATTCTTGCCATGATAGATTACTGAAATCCCAACCAAAACCTTATCATTCAGTTAAAGCGGGTTAAGCTGGTGCAGGTTAGCCATTTTTCTGCCTACTGTCAGTGCGGTGTTTCGTAGCAACCGCAATGCCTTGCATTGCAACCTTAAACGTCCCACTATTTTAGTCAAAATACAGAAAGATCAATATTGAAGAGTTCTTTTCCCTGCCTGTGTTCCTGCCATAGTCCGTTACCCGAAAAAAAGGTCAATTAAACGGCATGGCGCTAGCCTTAATGTCCCACCCAAATCCCTTGAGTCCCAACCAGGAATACTGTAACCAACTGGATTAATATAAACAGCAATACCAGCGCCAGTAAAAGTTTTTTTAGGTCAGTCATATATCTTACCTAGCTATTATAAGTCTATGATGTCATCTGTTGGTAACAAGGGTTAGGTTCGGTTCATAACGCATTGCCTTCGGCTTACGTTAAGATGCCCGAACCTAACCCAAAGCACTTAAAGTCCGGCTCTCATCCTTCGGGTCTAACAGTAATCGCCAAACTATCCGAGTAATGTTGGCCGCTAATCCACGCAACTAACAATAGGCGTCGCCACTAGCGATCGGGTCGTCATTCGTTGTCGCTTCAATTTTGCAGCGTTTTTTCAAGATTTTCCGCCCAACCTGCGTAACCGATAGTCGGCAAAACAGATGCGCCTGTTTTATAAGCCGTTTCCGAGTCCACATCTACCCCTACGCCATTAACAAACCGATTCATAAAATTGACGACACAACAGATGCTCACCACATCGATAAAAGCTTGTTCGTTCCACCCTGCGGCATAGATAGCATCCACATCCGCTTTCGTCACTTGTGTGGGGGTTAACGTGAGTTTTTTGGCATAACCTAATATCGGTTTCAGCTTCTCATCGACTTCCGGTGTATCCAGGTTGATGCCCATGTTCCCGGTAAACACTGTTTCATTGATGCCAAACGCTGTTGCCGCCGGAACATGCGAGTGGTAACAAAATCCGCAAGCATTCAAACCCGAAATATAAGTAAAGATCAACTCCCGCTCCCCATCCGATAATGGCGATTCCTTACGCATGATGTCATCGATAAGGCGCAGAATTAACACGCCCCGTTTTGGGTATTTTTGAAAAACATCGGGTAAATTGGTTACCCCTGGGCTAGAAAGTAAAAAAGACATGTTGCTCTCCAAGAGTGAGATGAATGAATATTTTTAATAAAAATTAATGCGTTAAATTAGTGTCATCGACCTCCATTTAATTTCAATTAAGGTTTGGTACAACCATAACTGTACCTTTTGGTACAGATTAAATAAAAAATTTTCTTCTCTCTTTTGCCGTCATCATCAATGTCTATTCGGTATGATCAAAGATAGCGTTGTGTCGGCGATTTCTTCCAGGTGTTCCCGACAGGGCTTGGCGCCACCCAAAACTTGAATGCCATAAAAGCTTGCTGTGATATAGCGAGCCAAAGCATGAGGATCTCGCTCTTTAGGTATTTCGCCGTTGCCTTGGCCATTGAGGATGATCTTCAGAATGCTGTCTTCTAATTGCGTGATTCCAGCATCTACGATTTCAGCTACGGCGGAATCAGAACCTCGGAATTCTAACGCGGCTTTGCCAAGCATGCAGACCTTACGTTGATTAATGGTACGGCCTATCAGTTGATTAAACAGCTCACGCAATGATTCATGCGCGGAGATTGGCATAGCCTTACGCTTGGGCTGCTTAATCAACATTTTGGTATCACGAAAATGACTAAGCGCTTGTAAATAAAGCTCGCGCTTGCTGCCAAAAGCGGCATAAAAACTGCCTTTGCCGATTCTCATTGCAGTTAAAAGGTCCTTCATCGAAGCGCCTTTGTAGCCTTTGCTCCAAAAAACCTCCATCGCGTTATGGAGCGCTTTTTGGGTATCGAATTCCCGTTGTCTCATAAAACAATTATTCCGTTCCAATTGGTACAGATTAAACGGGCTCGATTTCATTATGTCAATAAAAATTAACCAAAATAAATGCCTTACTTAGTCCGTTTTAACTGCTTTTAGGAAGCTGATAATTTCCTTATTTCGTCCAGGCCAGACCGGATGCGGGCCATCGCCTTCACAATACCAGGTTTGCACATCGTTTTTACAACGACTGTAAGCTAAGCAACCCGGTACGCCGGACACGGGTCGGGTCATCGGAGGCGGCTTGCCGCCGGCCAAGTCTTCAGCCCGCTGTTTGAGTTCTTGCTGGTAATAACCCTCCCATCCGAATTTACCCTTACCAGGTACGCTACGGTCTGTAATGTTATACGCTTTCGTATCGCATTTATTGCACCGCGCCCACCATTCCACCGCTTCCTTGCCAAAGTTTGGGAACAATTTGTCCTGGCGGCTATGCATGACCATCACAGGCAAAGGTTTTACGCAATTGCGGTATTCTAAGTCGGCACCACGATTACCGACAGCGCTGGGCGCTATCGCGGCGGGAATGTGTTTAGTAACGTTGTAAAAGGTAATGCCCATGCTGATCGTGCCGCCATCGGAGTGTCCGGTCAGGAAATTTTGTTTAATGTGTGTGTCTCTCATTAAATACTCGAAAAATCTTAATCGTATAACATTTAATGAGAGACACACAGCTAAGGTCTAACTTAACAATGAGAAGCTATTCCTTTAAACCGAAAACGCTGTAGAAAAGGAATATTAGTGAAGGAAAAAAGGCAATAATAAAACCCAAAATCAGTGCTAATTGGTATCTGTATTTATTCACAAATGTTAATGTTGGACGGATTGTTTTTGTTAATATTTCATACTGTTTTTTAATTATATTTTCCAAAGTCTGTTCCTCCTTTTATAGGACTGTATCGAGTAAAGGCCGTTAGCTACCACTATTTACAATCTCACTTCGGTGATTTGATACGGTTGAATATCTTCTATTTATACTTTCCCTGTTCGGTTTAGGTTTGCCTTACTTGTTTGAAAATCAATAGCCAGACCAAATCCCTTTGGTTCCAACGAGTATAAATGTTATGAATTGAACCAATAAAAAAAGGAGACCAAGCACTAACAGGAGTTATTTCACATCATTCATTATGTACCACCTCAGGTGCAGACAGCCTGTCTCGCCGTAACTTACCTTGTTTAAGGTAAGAAGTTGAGAAATGTCAAATAATTCAATCAGATCAAAATTGCTGGTATTTATTCTACTTTTCATAGGTTATTCATATAGCTATTAGAGTGACACAACTTTATTGTTTTGCTTTAGGAAGGTAAACTAATGAGCGCAAGCCTTTTATTGATGTGTCTGAATTAATCTTATAATAAATCAGGTGCGTTTGTAAAAGACTAGCTGCCTATGAAAACATAGGCATTACCTATGGATTAAAACCGCAAGCAAGTTCTTAATTTCAGTATTTTTCTGGTTCTGTGGATAATAAATCGCATATATCTGGCGGCTTATTTCGGGATTACTCAAATAACGGCAACGCACGTCATCGGCGTTTGCGGGTAGGCTGTACTCCGGCATCAGCGCAACACCCATGCCAGCGCGCACCAGGTTGACTATCCAATCCTCGCTATTGCTTCGGTATGCGGCGTATAAGTTGACTTCCTGGTCTTGGCAGATTGCCCGCAAAGTATCCCTAAGTTCGCAGTTTAACCGATCCAAATAGGGCTCGGACTGGATTTCCTTAAGGTCGATTTTGCCTAATTGATTAAATCGGTGCTGATTGTTAAACGCAACTACGTACTTTTCGGTGTACAGCAAGGTGGATTGATAGGGCGGCCCTAGCAATTGCACAGGGGCGCTAATCACCAAATCCAGCAATTCCGATTCCAGTTGCTGCAATAATAAAGTTTCACAGTCGATAATCAATTCAAATTCAATATTGGGAAACTCATGCTTGTAATGGGCAAATATCAGGCTTAAGCGTTGTGCGCCTATCGTTGCCATCAGGCCTATCCGCAACGGGATATTGTTCAGCTGGGTAAAACGTATGGCATCGGCCTTGGTCGCGACTGTTTCCTTGTATATCTTACGAAAGTTAGGTTCGACCATTCTGCCTAATGAAGTCAGCAGACAACCGGAACGGTCACGGGTGAACAATTCCCCGCCCAACTCATCTTCCAGTTTCTTGATGGATTGCGTTAAAGACGGCTGGGAAATATAGCTGAATTGCGCGGCACGGGTAAAACTGCCGTGATCGCAAACCGCCAAAAAATAACGAATTTGGTGCATTTCCATAATGCCTTCCTCGAACTTATATAGCCAAAACCTATTCTTTCATAGAAAGTTAGTATTTTACAAGACTTATGATTAGAGAATATGATCGCCTCACCATAAACAAACCCTATGAAAAGGAAAAAACATGAAAGCAGCAAAACTGATCGTGATTTACCCAACACCCACCGATATCACAGTCTTTGAGCGCCGATATGAACACGAGCACGTGCCAATGGCAGTCGCAAAACTGTCCGGGAAAATCCGCTTTGATGCTAACTTGGTTACTTCAGCGCCAGGAAAAGACCAAGCGCCGTATCATCGTATTGCGGAAGTATATTTTCCGTCCATGAAAGATTTGGAAGACTGCTTGAGTTCGCCGGGCGGACAGGAAACGGCCGCCCACGCCGTTGAAATTTCCAGCGGAGGCGATCCCTTGTTTTTAATCGCGGAAGTCGAAACTTTCGTGTTTTAGGGTTTCCCTAAAGTTTGGTCTATACCCCTTCATTTGCCCAGAGATTAAAATGTCTTACTTACCGTCAAGTCCTGACTTGGAAAATATCGCCGGATTACTGGCAAAATACCCGCGCCGTGGCATCCTGTTGTTTAAATTATTGGAGGACATTAAAGGGTGTTTTTCACCTTTGGGCAAAGGGACACGTGAACTGATTATCACTTATACCTCCGATCTCAACCAATCAGAATCCTGTTATACAGCACACAAGTCGCTGCTTAAGGAATTGGGCATCGATGAATCCGTCTACGGTCAATTAATATTGGACATTGACAGCGCAAAAGTTGATGAAAAGATAAAGCCACTCTTGCGCTTTGTAAAGAAGCTTACCTTGACACCTGACCAAATAACACAAGCTGATGTCAACCTCATCTATGAAGTTGGCTGGGACGAACGGGCCTTGCTAGACACGGTACGTTTGTGCGCAGTCGTGAATTGCATGAACCGCTTTACGATGGGGGTAGGCATCGGCAAGAAAGCGGTTAACGGTAAACAAACGCAGCCTGCCATCAAAACGACAGCCGTGTATCATTCTTGACAACAAAACCGTTTAACGAAATTATTAAGGTTAAGCCATGAGCACGTTACTGCTGTATTTTTTTAGGTTCTTAATTATTGGCTCTATTGCAATCTTGTTTATTGGCCTGTTCAAGCCGGAATGGCTGCGCTATCGTGGCAAACAGCCCGATCTCCTGATGACATTTGTAATGGCAATTGGCCTTTTTATGGCGGGTTTTACCGGTGCCAGCAAAACGTACTACAGGGCGGATGCCAATATCACCGAAGCATCAAAAGCGGGTGTCATCATAAGTGAAGCGACTTATACTAATGATATATCAGCAGCGGGTTGCCAACCTGGAGCAAAACCGGGTGAAACCGGTTCCACTGACGATGAAAAAACCGGTGACGGCATCCATTTTTCAGTCAGGACACCTTCAAACTATAAGGACACCATCGCCCATCCCTTGTTGATGGTTTATGCACCAGCAGGACGGGATCGTGAAGAAGCCGAAGAACACGTCTACTTAACCAGCGAGGCAACCGCAGCGGGATTTGTTATTGCGTATGCCGACCACCGTCCATTATCGCCAGAATCTGCCGTTCAACTAGCTGAAATTCCCAAGATGATTCAAGAAAAATGGTGCGTTGATAAAAAACGTATTTTCCTGACCGGACATTCCGATGGTGGCACAGTGGCTATGGGAACCGCCTTTTTCAACGGCACCAAACACATTCCAGCCGCTATTGCACCCAGCGCAGTCGGTATGCGGGGCGAAGATTTGGAAGACCGAAACTGCGTAAAACCTACGCCAGTGATGCTGATGCACAGCAGCCGCGACAAACTGTTCCCCAACTACGGCAAAGAAGCCATTGAATGGTGGGCAAAATGCAATAAATGCACGACCAAAACCTACAAGGCCACTGACCGCAAAGTACCAGAATCCGGCAAAGCCTGGGGCTGGGAAAATTATTATAAACAAGAACTTGAACAAAAAGCCCTAGACCTCAAACCGGGACAACCTTTACCTTTTACCACCCCCGTTCCAGGCGTTGAAGGCTGTATGGCTTACAGTGGCTGCAAGAACGGCGTACAGACTTGGTATTGCGAAGGCAACGGTCCACACCCAGAATGGCCTGGACGGAATAGGGAAATCATCAGTTTCTTTAAGGCAGTTAAAAGGATTGAGTAAAAAGTATTTTCTATCTTAATTATTGGCGTATTAATCTTTCCAAAAAGTATTGCATAATTTTTATGCAAAATCGTTTGCATAAAGGTCATCTGGTAATTTGAAAATGCTTTCACCAGCACGACTTTTTGTTGGATAGCCTGGATGACCGAAGATTTAGTGCTCTAAACCGATTCATCTTTGTATGGAGTACTTGCCCACCTCTACTTTTTTAGCAGGGTTCCAAACCTACCATCTGGATTCAATTCGGGTAAATAGGCAGGAAGGAATGGATAATTTCACCTTGTTGGATTTTAAAACGTCTTAACTTGTATTGGCGTGATGGTAACGTGTGTTGTCGTCAATTACACAAACAGGGCAAGGTTAAAAAGCGCTCCAACGAAGGATCAATTACTGTTATGGGCATCAAAAGGAAGTTTTTATGCGGAGTATGACAGAAAGCGCGAGCTCTATTTTCACGCACTTAGTCACTTTCGTGATTCCAAAATACTGATCAAGCAATCCAAGCGGACACCTAAGCCAATCTCAGCGAAAGAGTGGTGTATTAAAAGGGTTGCTGATGTCTTTTTCTAAGTTAGAAAAACCCCTAGCTCCAAAAAATATAAAAACAGCTCTGTTACACCTCATCTAATAAATAGCTTTTGCCTATTGAATCATAGTTAATCAGTATTTTACAAGCTGACATTCCCCGTATAATATTTCTGTAAAAGATAGGCTATATCCAATATTAAAAAGGATATTAAGTTTTCTACCGTTGTGATTAACGATGGATCGTATTCATATGCATAGTTTATTCCTATATAACTATAGGCAAACAGTATCTAATAAGCCAGCATGTCTGGTTATATGTTGATACATGCGTTAGATCGCCACTGCGAAATAGCGGCATTAACTAAGTCTGGTTGAAGATGATTTTTAATAAAAATGATTTATAGAGGCTAAAAATGAGCAAAGAAACGAAATGGGCCATCTGTAGTACCTGCGATATCAATTGCGGACTTCTTGTCACCGTTGAAGACGGTAAGGTGAAATCGATCAAAAAAAATCCGGATCATGCCCTCACGCCGAATTCGATCTGTGTCAAGGGGGCCAACGCAAATAAGTACATTACCCATCCAGACCGATTAACGCATGCGCTGAAAAGAATCGGTGAGCGCGGCTCGGGTCAGTGGGAACAAATTAGCATGAAGCAAGCTTTAGATGAGATTGCCGATAAGATGAAGCAGTTGATAGCCGAAGACGGCCCGGAAACAATTGGCAGCACTTATGGCTGGAGCTCTAACGCCGGTGCGGCCTCACGAAGATTTATGAACTTACTGGGGAGTCCGAACTGGACTTGGACGGGATACGTGTGTTTAGCCAATTCCACGGTGCCCAGTAAAGCGACTTACGGCTTTTGGCAGTTTCCAGACTTTCATAATACCAAATGCATCGTACTTTTAGGCCACGCTCCGGGTCCGCAAAGATGGACGGCTGAGTACCTGTGGATTAAGGGTGCCCTGGATAGGGGCGCAAAGCTGATCGTCACAGATCCACGCCGTAATAGCTATAGTGATCAAGCGGACATCTTTCTGCAGGTTAAGCCTGCTACGGACAGTGCCTATTTACTGGCCTGGATTAATGTGATCATCGAAGAAGACCTCTATGACAAAGAATTTGTAGAAAAATGGACGGTTGGTTTTGAACAACTCGCTGAAAGAGTGAAGGAATACACTCCGGAGTGGGCGTCAGAAATTACTGGAGCGCCAGCAGATAAGATTCGCGAGTCTGCCAGAATGTATGCCACTACTGGTCCCGCTGTGATCCCCTGGGGAGCAGTACCGGATCACCATGCCAATAGCACCCAGACTTTACGAGCCTTAACCATATTGAGATCCATCACCGGTAATCTCGATGTACCCGGGGGCGAACTGTTAATGGGGTACCATCCGGAAATTTCATCGGATGATGAATTCGAACTCAATGAGAGGCTATCGCCTGAACAACGCAAGAAACAACTCGGTGTTGACCGCTTTAAGCTCTTGAGCTGGGAAACACTCGAAAAGACCGGCCCAGCAATGGAAAAGGTTTGGGGCAAAAAATATTCAAACCAGGTATCCGGCGGCGCGATGGCGCACCCTGCAAGCATGTGGGAAGCGATGAAAACAGGCAAGCCTTACCGCTTGAGGGCACTTATATCGCAATGTAACAACACCTTAAACAGTTACCCCAACACCACTCACATTTACGAAGGGTTGATGAACCTGGATTTGTTAGTGGTTATGGATCTTATCAAGTCGCCCACGGCCCAACTCGCCGATTATATTCTGCCGGCCACACATTGGCTGGAAAGACCGAACCTGTTCAATTACTGGGATTGGATTCCAATCTATCAAGGGGGAGAGCAAGCAGTGGAGGCGCCAGGAGAATGTATGCACGACTGGATGCTATGGCGTGAGCTTGGCGTTCGTCTGGGACAAGAGAAGGATTGGCCGGCAAGCATGGAAGAGGCGTACGATGAACGGTTAAAGCCTGCGGGATTAACATGGGAAAAATTATCAACCCAGGTTCGGGCTTCCGCGCCTGAAATAACTTTCAAGAAATACGAACAAACCGGCTTTGGCACACCTAGCGGAAAAGTTGAACTCTATTCAAGCATTTTCGAAGAGCTAGGCTATGATCCCTTGCCTAGTTGGGTTGAACCACCGGAAAGCCATGTGAGGAAACCGGAGTTGGCTAAGACGCATCCGTTGACTTTTTTCACCGGCATGCGCGAAAACTATTGGTTTCACAGTTTTGGCCTAGGCCGATCCACTAAAGAGCTGCGTAGCCGCGAGCCGGATCCCCGCATGCAAATCCATCCGGATACGGCCTACGATATAGACCTGTCGGATGGGGATTGGGCATGGGTGGAATCAACTAGCGGAAAAAGAATCAAACTCAGGTCGTGGCTCAGTAATGACACACATCCTAACGTAGTCAGGGTTCCTCATGGCTGGTGGTACCCGGAAACAACAGGAAGTGAAGAACCTGGTGCGGCGTTATCGAGTCTCTGGAAATCGGCGGATGCGGTCATACTTCATGACTCTGACGAATACTGTGATAAGGAACAAGGCAACTTCCAACTCAGAGGGTTGGCTTGCAAGGTCTATAAAGTGGAGGATGGAACCGAAGGAACAAGTTATTCGGCTTAAACCTTTGTGGTGCGCACATGGCAATCAGGCTTAATAGTAGTTTGAAATAGAGCTTAGATCAGGTAAGGAGTCTATCGATTTTAAATCGATAGACTCCTTACCACAAACATTCTAAATCGTTATACCTGTCATGAAAATCATCGAGTCGATAGGCTGTAAAAGCGTCAACTCTTCCAAAGTTTGCGCGGAATGATTGCTCGTCCTTAATTGTAAACATAAACATGAGCTCGTGCGTGGAAGTTCGTTCAGTAATTGATCCGACTACACTCGTATAAATCAGCCTTTTCGGCTGCTTATAAAATACGGTCACGGAAATTGTGTAAAACTCAAAGAGCCAAAATCTTAATAAAAAGAAATACAGCATATGCTAATGATTTTTTTGTCCTTATTAAATAAAAAATCAGTAAAAACGTTTTGTATATCTTAGCGCACTATTTAAATTAACTTCGAGCTTGCAGACGATTTAAATATGATTGTTGGGTTCATGGCCTCGATAGGGTTTTGCAAGAAACAGCAAAGCTTCTCGAACTTGAAAAGGAGTAAAATAAGCGTGGATTATTTACATACTACACACCAAAAAAATTCAACAGCTTCCCTTCTGATTGATTCCCAGGGGCGTCATTTAAATTATCTGCGGCTTGCTGTTACCGACCGTTGCAATTTCCGTTGTACTTATTGTATGCCAAAGGAGGGAATTGATCTTAAAGCACGTGATGATATTCTGCGTTTTCAGGAAATGGAACACCTGCTTGGACTATTTTTGGATTTAGGTGTAACCAAAGTGCGCATTACCGGTGGTGAGCCTTTTGTGCGTAAAGGCCTGCCTGATTTTTTAATCAGAATAAATCAATATGAAAAACTGGAAACAATCAATTTAACAACGAATGCCTATTTTTTAGAAGATACTATTCCATTGTTTCAAAAAATAAAATCAGGCAGTATTAACATCAGTCTTGATTCGTTAAAGCGAGACGTTTTTTATAAAATTACCCGACGTGATGATTTTGAACGGGTGTGGAATAGCATTGATAAAATTCTGCTAACGGATCTGAACGTTAAATTGAACATGGTGGTTCTCAAAGGCGTCAATGACAATGAAATTGTTGACTTTGCTATGTTGGCCAAAAGTAATAAAGTTGAAGTCCGCTTTATTGAACAAATGCCTTTTAACGGCGGGCACTTTTCAAACGATACACTTTCTGCAGAAGAAATTATCAAAACTTTGCAGAATTCTTTTCCTGAAATGATCGAACATCTTAAAATGTGTTCAACTGCCCGGATTTTTGAAATCCCTGGATTTAGGGGAAAAGTCGGCATCATCGCCGGTCATTCCAGAACATTCTGTTCAACATGCAGCCGTTTAAGGCTCACTCCCGACGGCACATTCAAAACCTGTCTCTATGATCATGGCGACGTAAATTTAAAAGACATGCTGCGCTCAGGAAAAAGTGATCAGGAAATAAAAACGGCAATTAGAGATGCCGTGTCCAAAAGGGCAAAAGACGGATTTGAATCGGAACAGCGTACGCAGCAAATAATTCATTTTTCAAAAAATCATCTTTCAATGGCACAGATAGGTGGATGATGGAAAAACTTAAAAATAGATTTTTATTTTCGGAATGGTCTGGCTCCATTGGTGACTTGAGAACACTATTACCGCTGGCAGTTGCGCTTGCTGTTGGTTTCATTTCTTTTGCCACACCTGACGATCGCACTGGTAGCCGGATTGATATAAGAGTAAAAGCTATAAATTTTATTTAAACAGAGAAACATAACCCGTTTCCATTAAAACGTAAGGAAAAACTATGCAGGTTAATGTGATTTTTTTTGGTGTTCTGAGTGATGTGGTGGGGAAAAACATGTTGACGATTCAAGACACAGGCAATATGACTGACTTGAAAAGCAAGTTAATCACAAATTATCCGAATTTAAAAGACTATACGTATAGAATGGCTGTAAATCAGCAAATGGTTGAAGACAATTACCTTCTTTTTGATAACGATTCGGTCGCAGTTATGCCCCCCTTTGCTGGGGGCTGATTTTTTAAAGGCAACCATGAACCTAAATAAAGAGGAAATTCAGTATTATCACCGCCACTTGATTTTACCTCAGATTGGCAAAACAGGACAACAGGCTTTAAAAAAAGCAAAAGTACTGGTCATCGGTGCAGGCGGATTGGGCTGCCCTACTTTAATGTATCTATCTGGAGCCGGTGTCGGCAGGGTTGGTATTGTAGATCCCGATAAAGTTGCGGTTTCTAATTTGCATCGCCAGGTGTTGTATGGCTTTTCACAGGTTGGAGAATTCAAAGCCGAAGCCGCAGTAAATCGTTTAAAGGATCTCAATCCCAATATTGTTTTAAAGGCATACACTCAAAGATTGTCTCCGGAAAATGCTGTCGATTTGATTTCCCAATATGATGTCGTTGTTGATGCTACAGACAACTTTCCAACCCGTTATTTGATTAACGATTTTTGTGTTTACCTGGATAAACCTTTTGTTTCAGGATCAATAGACCGCTTTCAGGGACAGTTGAGTGTATTAAATTTTACAGATAATCAAGGCAATAAATGCCCAACTTATCGCTGCCTGTTTCCCAACCCCCCGGCACCCGAAACAGCACCAGATTGTTCGCAAAATGGTGTCATTGGCGTTCTTCCGGGAATTATCGGTAATTTGCAGGCAAACGAAGTTATAAAAATGATCTGCGGAGTAGGCGAAGTTTTATCAGGAAAAGTTTTGATGTTCGATGCATTGAGCAATCAAACAATGCTGTTTTCCATTCAACGAAACGAACAGGCTGTGCAGCAGGCTTTGCAAAATGCCCCGGATTTTGAGTCATTTGATTATGAAAGTTTTTGCAGTTCAAGTCAGCAAAAAATAAATGAAATCAGCGCTGTTGATCTGCACAAAAAATTACAAAACAACGAAAAAATACAATTGATTGATGTTCGTTCGATACCCGAATTCCAAGAGGAATTGCCGAATGCTATTCGCATCCCGCTAAATAATTTGCAGGCTAATATTCATAACATATTGAAAAACGATTGCCAGGTTGTTTTTTATTGTGACCACGGAATCAACAGCATCCGGGCAATTAGAATGCTGCCAAATCATCAAACACTTAAAAATGTATTTAATCTTACAGGCGGTTTGGTAGCCTGGTTGAAAGAGGAAAAAAAATAGAACCATGAACGCCAGAAATTATTTTATCCAGGGAGCTATCGATCCGGTTTTTATCGGTGAGCAGATAGCAAAACATAGCTCTAAACATGATATAGGCGCCCATTCTATTTTTCTCGGTCAGGTACGTGCTGATGAAAAAGTGGGGAAACATGTGGCCGGGATTGAATACTCGGCTTATGAAGACATGGCCAACCAGGCGTTTTCAAAAATTCGTGAAGAAGCTTTTGAACAATGGCCGTTAAATTGTCTGCACATATACCATAGTACCGGATTGGTAAAAACCGGAGAATTATCTCTTTTTGTTTTTTGCTCTTCCGGGCATCGTAAAGAAAGTATTAAAGCGATGAAACAGATTGTTGAAGGTATTAAACACAAAGTTCCCATCTGGAAAAAAGAAATCATGGAAGATAAATCTGTGCACTGGGTTCAGGAATAACTTTTAAGAACATTTTTATCGGAAAATGCAAGGTCAGTTGAAAATGTAATTTTTCTGGTAATTTATTCAATTAAATGCAAAAACAAAATAAATAGTTTAAAAATACAAAATGATCGATATTAGTCAAAAATTCAGCACATTAAGATATGCGAAAGCCGAAGGAATTTTAACGGCTAATTCGGAAACAATAAAACGGGTGGCTGAAAAAACTGTTCCCAAAGGAGATGTTTTACAGATTGCACGGGCAGCAGGCATAACCGCTGCGAAAAATGCTTCTGCCTGGATCGTCTTTTGTCATACTCTTCCTTTGGATTGGGTGGGTATAAGTTTTGATATCGGCAAAGACACTATAAAAATTTCTGCGGAAGTAAAAGCAATCTGGAAAACCGGTGTTGAAATGGAAGCTATGGCTGCAGTTACGGGCGCGCTGTTAAACGTCTATGATATGCTTAAACCGTTAGATGAAAACATCTCTTTTTCCGATGTAAAACTGGTTAAGAAAAAGGGAGGCAAAAGCAGTTTTAAAGAATATTTTGCCGAACCATTAAAATCGGCTGTTCTTGTTATTTCTGATTCAACATATGCCGGAAACCGCGAAGATACATCCGGAAAAATCATCAAAATATTTTTGGAAGATAAAGACCTATCGGTTACGGTCTATGAAATTTTACCCGATGATTCAGACCAAATATCAAATCGCTTGCGGCAACTAGTAGATGAACATTTTGATCTGGTTATTACAACCGGTGGAACGGGTTTTGGCCCTAGAGACATAACTCCGGAAGCAACGGCCAAAGTCATCGAAAAAGAAGCACCCGGTCTGGCTGAGACTATACGCCGCCATGGTAAAGAACGCACACCTTATGCAATGTTGTCACGCGAACTGGCTGGCATATGCGACAAAACATTAATCATTAATTTACCAGGAAGTTCCAAAGGTGCGCAGGAAAGTTTGGAAGCACTTTTCCCTGGACTTTTGCATGCTTTCCCTATGCTGTGGGGTGGCGGACATGATGAAGAAAAACGCTGGGTAAAAAAGTGATATCCATAAATCAAGCTATTGAAATAATGAAGGAAAATATACCTGATAGAAAAGCAGGCGTTATTTCAACATCTGAATCCCTTGACAATGTTCTTGCCGAAAGGACGCTAGCAATAATCTCTTCACCCCGTTATAAAAACAGTGCTTTGGATGGCTTTGCTGTCTCCTGGGAGGATGTCGAAAAACCGTCGTGCTACCTTTTGCCAGAGAAAGCAGCGCAGGTTTTCCGGTTGGAGAAAAAATAGTGCCCCATTCTGCTTACCGAATCAGCAATGGTGCGATTGTTCCTGAAGAGCTGGATTCGGTTGTGCCTAAGAAATATAAAACTTAGGTTCCGAAGGAGATCAACTGCATTCGCTGTGGCTTCGGCGGTATAAATAGATTGTCGATTTTTTGTGCCTTTTGGGCACATCAATTGAATTGATATAACAAGAACCTGCTTTGAAAAAAATTACGTTAAACAGGGGTGACGGTTAGCTCCATCAGCAACTATGCAACTGGCAATATTTACCGGTCATATAAACTTAGCCCCCTCAAGCGGTGATGGCTGTAATTGATTGCTAATGGTTACACTGGTGGAGCTAACCGTCCATCCTGTTTGTTGAAATAAATGCTATTAAATAGTGTAAACAGCTTACAGACCTTCATCATCAATAATACCAATACATTTGATGCGCGTGTATTGGTTTTGGGTGCTTGTTGCCCAGGCGTTTTCTTACCTCCAAAAGAAGTACGTTAATTTCAACTCTTTTGTTAAGTAGCGAAAAGGTGATGAGGGTCTTTTTAACATGCGTCAATAGAAAATTGCAGAAAATTAATCAGTAGTAAGACAACACACTTGTATTGCGATTTAAAAAAAACACAAACTATTAACAATAACCAACGTAAGCAGAGTGTTGAAGTTTTGGGTGGACGTTGGCTTAATCAACGCCATCGAGGTCATTTATCTATTCTTTTCAGGCTATGGTAGTAACTTTAGCAAAAAGTAATATGATAAATCATATCAGCAATATGAAACAAATCAGAAGTGTATCGGCAACAGTGAAAAAACATCATAGTTTCGGGGTGTTATGCCTAATAAGATAGATAGCGGAAGACTTCATCTAAGCAAACCAAGTTGCGCTGACGAGCATGATCCGACAGCAATAACTGTTGATGTTGCGCAGCAATTTATAATAGATTGCATAAAACCCTTCGCTATTACGAAGCAAGAACGGTTGTCTTTGCGACAATCCATTGATCGTGTGTTGGCTGAAGATATTATTGCTGAAATGAATGTTCCTCCTTATGACAATTCGGCGATGGATGGGTTTGCCTTGTGTGCCGATGATATACCTCGGAATGGGACTGCAACATTAAAGGTAGTTGGGAATAGTTTTGCCGGTCATCCATTTTTTGGGAGATGCACAAGTGGCGAGTGTGTCCGCATAATGACAGGAGCAGTAATTCCTGCCGGTTGCAATACGGTGATCCCGCAGGAGCATGTCGATATGCTCGGCGCAGCAGATATTAGAATTGATGGTCGTACTAGACTAGAAGATAATATTCGATTCTCTGGAGAGGATATACGATTAGGACAAACAGTATTGACATGTGGTCGAAGGCTAACGGCGGCAGATTTAGGGGTGTTGTCTTCCTTAGGCATCAATAATGTTGCTGTAATGCCGCGCTTGCGGATAGCCTTTTTTTCCACAGGTGATGAATTGCAGCCAATAGGAGAAGCCTTACAGCTTGGACAGATATACGATACTAATCGAAATGTTTTGTTTGGGATGTTGAGCCGCTTGCATTGCATTATAACTGATTTAGGCGTGGTTGGTGACGACCATATACAACTACACAATATATTGCAAGTAGCTGCGAAAAACCATGATGTCATTATTAGTAGCGGCGGAGTTTCGGTCGGAGAGGCCGATTATATACGTCAAGTGTTGAAAGAATTAGGCGAAATTGTTTTTTGGAAGGTGGCAATGAAGCCAGGACGACCATTAACTTTTGGTCGTCTAGAACAATCATTGTTTTTTGGTTTGCCGGGTAACCCAGTAGCGATGATGGTAAGTTTTAACCAGTTTGTGCATCCGGCACTACAGCATTTAAGTGGGGAAATCGTTCGTCCTCCTTTAATTTTACAAGCGATGAACAGTTTGCTTTTAACAAAACGAGCGGGAAGAGTAGAGTATCAGCGCGGCATTTTGAGTCAGGCGTTTGATGGCGGGTTGACAGTATGCAAGACCGGTGAGCAAGGTTCTGGAATTTTACTTTCCATGTCTCAAGCCAATTGCTTCATAATCTTAGCAACTGATCAAACCCGAGTGGAAGCTGGTGAAACGGTTTTCGTGCAACCTTTTGGTAACTGGTTATAAAGGTTGAGTAAAAAAATTGAGCTAGCACGAACCGATTAATTCAGTATCAGTGAGCGCTATGTGAAGTCCGGCACAGATTCCCATTGGCCGTTTTGGATTGGCCTAGAAAGTCAATAAGCCTTCAATCTAAGGCATCTTGGCTACACTCATCAACACCAATAAACCATAAATAAGAAACGGGATAAATAGCATGAAGGGGATGTGGAAAAACTATCTTGATTATTACCTTATCATTACAGGCGTTTCTCTAGGCAAGCACCCGCAGTTGTTTTGATTTTTCAATGTTCGTGGTTAGCAAGAATAACTGTCGGCTTTGTATTGGAACTGGACGTTCAGTTCTTTGAAACCGAAGACAGTTGTGGGTCGAAAGTGACATTTCGCCTAATTAAAAGCGGACTCTCACAACTTATGGATTCGCGGATGCTGGAATCCATCGATATAGGGTCGGCACCGAAACCCCAAGGTTCTTTGCCACATCCCGGGGCGGTACGCCGTTGGCCAGCAGTTTCTTGGCTGACTCAATCTTACTGTCGGTCATCTGCCGCTTACGGCCTCCTTTTCGGCCAAGTTGCCGTGCGACTTCAAGGCCGGCACGAGTTCGTTCAACGGTCAGTTCCCTTTCCATTTCGGCCAAGCTCGCCATTACGTGGAAAAAAAATCGGCCGGATGTGGTGCCCGTGTCGATCGCATCGGTGAGACTTTTGAACTGGACGCCTTGCTTATGCAACTCGCCAACCAGATTAACCAGATTCTTGACACTGCGACCCAGCCTGTCCAGCTTCCAGACAACCAGCGTATCGTCTTCGCGCAACATTTCCAATGCCTTGGTCAAGCCGGGGCGTTCAGCGCGGCTACCGCTGATTTTGTCATCGAATATTTTCTTGCAACCGGCCTTAGTCAAGGCATCGATTTGAAGTTCAAGGTTTTGATCTTGTGTTGAGACACGTGCATAGCCAATAAGCATTTGTCTAATCCACAGACCAGTTCAAAGGGAGTAGCCGCATTCGGGTGCGATTCGGATCAACGGTCAGTAATGCACCATTCTCCAATTCGGTCGCCATTTGCCGCAAAGCGGCGATGACCTGCAATCCTATTACGTCAGGACTGACATCTTCCGCGCGAATTTGCACGACACTGGGTTTCTCGCCATGCGTGGCGGCAAGGATCGCGCTGAAGTCCAAATCGTGGGTAAGGACGACATAATTATTTGCGCTAGCGTAGGCCATGATTTCAGAATCCGGCGCATTATTGGCACCTAATGTTGACCAGTGTGCTGCCTCAATGCCAGCATTGACCAACCATCCGATCCAGCGCGGGGACAGGTTCATATCTACAATCAGCTTCATGCGGAGGCCAATACGACCTCACGTTCTTCAGCTAGCCAGGCAGCGTAACGAAGTGCCTGCATAATATCTTCGCGTTCCAGGTAGGGGTAGTCGGCGAGAATTTCATCAATGCTGTGACCAGCACCAACTTGTCCCACAACCGTACCGACCGTGACGCGCATCCCACGGATACAGGCTTTGCCGCCCATCATTTCGGGGGCTTGGGTAATGCGGTTTAGTTGTCCCATGCTCGACTCCTTATCAAAACTCGTTGTCATAGTAGTGGATTGAGAATATAGTTTCAAGAACTATTTATGAGAATAGGAGAGCCTTGATCCTGTGTACCCCAGCGATTACGCAACAAGGCTTCTCAGAAACCCTCGTTTTCAAGAACAACTTATAAAAGGATTTTCCGCTCATCCATGCGTGCCAATAACAATAAACGGTTAACGGTTTTGTCAGAAGCAGAAAAACAGGCGCTATACGATTTACCTGATTTCGATGATTTTCAACGTACCGAGTTTTTCGCGATGACGGAGAAAGAACATGGCATCGTGTTCCAACGGAATGGCCTTCGCTCACAGCTCTATTGCTTGTTACAGATGGGTTACTTTAAGGCGAAACAAACCTTTTTCCGGTTTTCGCTTCAAGATGTGCCAGAAGAAGACATCACCTTCATAATGCAGCGGTATTTCCCTGGTATGAATGTGGCATTGCAGCCCTTGCAAATGACTGAATATTATTTGCAACGCAACGTAATCGCGGAATTATTTGGCTATCGGCTTTGGTTAGAAAGCGATGTGGCAACGCTATTGGATAAAGCTACTGAACTGGCGAGACAAGATGTCACACCGACATTTATCCTGACCGAATTGATTGTCTTCTTAAACAATCAGAAAATTGTGCGCCCAGGGTATACAACCCTACAAACGATCATTGGTGATGCCTTGACTTCCGAACGCAACCGTTTGGAGCAATTGATTGATGAAATCGTAGATGAATCCGCACGGACTGAGCTTAAAAAACTACTCGTTCGCGAAGATACCTTGTCTGGATTGGCGGCCATCAAGCAAGATACCAAGAACTTCAGCTACCAAATGATGGTGGTAGAACGCCAGAAGCGGGCAACGCTGGAGCCTTTGTACCAGATAGCGAAGACACTCCTGCCAAAACTCGAAATTTCGCAGCAAAATAAAAATTACTACGCCAGTCTCGCCAATTTTTACAGCATCTATGACTTAAGGCGACTGAAGCCTGGGCAAACCTATTTGTATCTGTTGTGCTACGCTTGGCAACGTTACCAGCAACTGAGCGATAACCTGGTTAGCAGTTTTTGTTACCAGCTTAAAAAACTGGAAGAAGAAACCAAGAGCGATTCAAAGCAGCAGTTTAATCAATCCTTATCCAGCAAACAACAAGAGTCTCCACAAGTAGGCCGTCTGATTTTACTGTATGTTGATGAGGCGATAGACGATTCTACATTATTCGGTACAGTACGCGATCAGGCATTTAACATCATGCCGAAGGATTCCCTAATCACTGCGGGGCAACGATTATGCGATAAAGTGCCCAGTCAAATGGCTTTTCGCTGGGTGGCCGTCGATAAAGTCACCGCCCGTTGCAAGAAAAATTTGCGTCCGCTGGCGATGTCCACCCACTTTTCCAGTACCGATACCCAGAACCCCTGGCTAATGGCGCTGAGCTGGATGAAGACCGTTTTCTCCCGTCAACAAACTTTGGCGCAGCGGCCTGTTAGTGAAATCCCTGCCAACACGATACCTAAACGCCTGCGCTCCCATCTGTTGGTATTGGATGAAGAAGGGAAAGCCATCGGTATTCGTGGCGACCGATACGAATTCTGGATTTATCGCCAAATCAGAAAACGCTTCGACATTAATGAACTTTATCTGAATGATAGCGTTGTGAATCGCCGATTTAGTGACGATCTGGTTTCGATGGAAAAGAAAGCCGATGTTCTGAAGAAGCTGGGCATCCCCTGGTTGCGTCAGCCTTTGGATGAGTCAATTGACGCGCTGTATACCGAACTTAGTCAACAGTGGAAACTATTCGACCGCGAGTTGCGACAAGGTAAATTAAAGCATCTGGAGTATGATGAGGTTCGCAATCATTTGACTTGGCATAAGCCCAAGGCCAACAAAGACGAGGCTTTAAAGTTGGGTTTCTATGCCAAACTTCAATCGCATGATATTGCCGATATTTTCCGATTTGTTAATGAGCAGTGTCAGTTCCTCTCAGCGTTAACGCCGTTACAACCGCGCTATGCCAAGAAAGTCGCCGATGAAGATAGTTTGATGGCCGTTATTATTGCTCAGGCGCTGAATCACGGCAACCTGAGTATGTCCGAAACAAGCGATATACCCTATCACGTCCTGGAAGTCACCTATCAGCAATATTTACGACTATCAACATTAAAGGCCAGCAATGATCGAATCAGCAAGTTTATTTCGGAGTTAAGCATCTTTCCCTATTATTCATTCGGGCTGGAACAACTCTATGGGAGTGTTGATGGGCAACATCTTGAAATGGGAACACCTACCCTCAAAGCGCGTCATTCTAAAAAGCACTTTAGGCGGGGGAAAGGTGTTGCAGCCTATACGCTGCTGGCCAATCATATCGCGTTGCAAACTGAATTGATCGGATCGCATGAACATGAAAGCAATTTTTTATTCGATATTTGCTACAACAATACCTCAAATATCATGCCAACGGCCATCACTGGCGATATGCACAGCATCAATAAGGCCAATTTCGCTATCTTACATTGGTTCGGCATGAAGCTGATGCCGCGATTCGTTAGTCTCCAAAATCAACTGAAACACCTATATTGTGCCGATGATATTGCAAACTACGAAAAGTTTTTGATTAAGCCTGCCGGACAGATTAACCGCTCCCTGATTGAATCCGATCAAGCCCACATCGATCAAATCATCGCCACGCTGGGCCTTAAGGAAATGACCCAAAGCACATTGATTAGAAAACTGTGCGCATTACCCGCACAAAATCGAACACGGAAGGCAATTTTTGAGTTCGACAAATTGGTGCGCAGCATTTACACCCTAAAGTATTTGCGTGATCCGCAGATAGAACGTGATGTACACCGTTCGCAAAACCGTATTGAATCCTACCACCAATTGCGTTCATTTACATCCCAAGTCAGCGGCAAAAAGCAACTAATCGGCAGAACTGATTTGGAAGCCGGCATCACCAATCAGTGTGGCAGGCTTATCGCCAATGTGGTAATTGCCTATAATTCGATCATATTATCGCAGCTGCTCGATAAGTATAAAGCTGCCGGAAACGAGAAAGTGATTGCGTTACTCCAGAAAATTTCCCCTGTGGCTTGGCAACATATCCACTTCCTGGGTCACTATGACTTTAAAAATAACCGTAATCCAATCGACTTTGATCATATTTTAGCTGGCATAACATTTGACTAACACATTGATTTAGAATGATTCAAAAAATTCCGAGGGTTTGGGCTTAGAACCCCTATTAACGGCGTCCTTTGACGGACACCCCGGTGCCGAATTTTGACCTACGATAGGTATAGGTTAATTCTTAGGCCGAAGATGTGGGAACAATAATACATCTCGTATCGACGGAGCATCGGTAAACAACATCACCAGGCGATCGATGCCTATGCCCTCGCCTGCCGTCGGCGGCATGCCGTGTTCCAATGCCGTGACATAGTCGGCGTCGTAATGCATCGCTTCGTCGTCGCCGGCTTCTTTTTCCTCGACCTGCTTACGAAAACGTTCCGCCTGGTCTTCGGCGTCGTTCAACTCGGTAAAACCGTTCGCAATTTCACGCCCGCCGACGAAAAATTCGAAGCGGTCGGTCACATGCGGATCGTCATCGTTGCGTCTGGCCAATGGTGACACTTCGACCGGATAGGCGGTAATAAACGTCGGATTCATCAAGCGATGTTCCACGGTTTTTTCAAAGATTTCGATTTGAATCTTACCGAGACCGTAGCCGTCCTTGACCGGGATTTTCAAATTTTCAGCCACCTTCGCCGCCGCTTCGCGCGTCGCCAAATCGTCGACCGCCAAATCCGGATTGAAATGCAGAATCGATTCGACCACGGTCATGCGATCGAACGGCTTGCCGAAGTCGTATTGTTCGCCTTGGTAAGTAATTAGCGTTTGGCCGAGTACTTCGAGTGCGATGCCTCGCACCATTTCTTCGGTCAAATCCATCAAGTCGTGATACTCGGCATAGGCCTGATAGAATTCAAGCATCGTGAATTCCGGATTGTGCCGTGTCGACAGTCCTTCGTTGCGGAAATTGCGGTTGATTTCGAAAACCCGCTCGAAACCGCCGACAATCAGTCGTTTCAGATACAATTCCGGCGCAATCCGTAAAAACAGCTCCATGTCCAAGGCATTGTGATGCGTCTTGAACGGGCGAGCGGTTGCACCACCGGGAATCGCCTGCATCATTGGCGTTTCGACTTCGAGAAATTGTCGCGCTACCAAGAATTCTCTTATGTATGTAACGATTTTCGAACGGATCAGGAAAGTCTTGCGCGATTGCTCGCTCATGATCAAATCCAGATAACGCTGGCGGTATTTGATTTCTTGATCGGCGATACCGTGGAATTTTTCAGGCAACGGCCTAAGCGCCTTGGTCAATAAACGAATATCGTCAACTTTGATGCTCAATTCGCCGACATTGGTTTTGAACAATACACCCTCGGTGCCTATGATATCGCCAATGTCCCATTTCTTGAACTGATCGTTGTAGAAACCTTCCGGCAGATGATCGCGCGCGACATAAAGCTGCATTTTGCCGGACATGTCCTGGATATGACAGAAACTTGCCTTACCCATGATGCGGCGAGTCATCATGCGCCCGGCAACTTTGACTCGGATCGGATCGGTCTCGAGCTCTTCCTTGGTTTTTTCGCCGTATTCGGCCAGCAATTCGCCGACTACGACATTACGACGAAAATCCGTAGGAAATGCGATGCCGCGCTCACGTATTTCTTTTAGTTTACTACGGCGTTGTCTGATTTGTTCTTGTTCGTCTTGCAAAAGTTCGGACATGATTTTAAGGTGTTATTTAAGATTTTAAATTTAAAAAAGCCGGTGTTAATAAGGGGCTACTCATGCCATCAGTAGTTTCGCGGCGATAGCATCTTTCTTTAGGATTCCGACTGTATCGTATTGAGCTTCAGTCCTTTAGTTTATAACCCGCTTTTTAAACTTGCTTCGATAAATTGATCCAATTCGCCGTCGAGCACTGCCTGTGTATTGCCGGTTTCGACGTTGGTGCGTAAATCTTTGATGCGCGATTGATCCAAGACATACGAGCGGATCTGACTGCCCCAGCCAATATCGGATTTGGAATCTTCAAGCGCCTGCTGTTGCTCGCTACGTTTCATGATTTCCATTTCATATAACTTGGCCTTGAGCTGTTTCATTGCGGTGTCTTTGTTCTTATGCTGCGAACGATCGCTTTGACATTGCACGACGATGCCGCTTGGCCCATGAGTAATCCTGACCGCGGACTCGGTCCGGTTGACATGCTGACCACCGGCCCCGCTGGCTCGATAAACGTCGATGCGCAAATCGGCCGGATTGATATCAATATCGATATCATCGTCGATTTCGGGGGATACGAAAACCGAGGCAAATGAGGTATGGCGGCGGTTGCCGGAGTCAAACGGTGATTTTCTTACCAATCGATGCACGCCGGTTTCGGTTCGCAGCCAACCGAAGGCGTATTCGCCTTCGAACTTGATCGTTGCGCTCTTGATGCCGGCGACATCGCCCGGCGACTCTTCGATCAATTCGGTCTTGAAACCTTTCGCTTCGCCCCAACGCAGATACATGCGTTCGATCATTGAAGCCCAATCTTGTGCTTCGGTGCCGCCGGAACCGGCCTGAATATCGAGAAAGGCATTATTCGCGTCCATTTCGCCGGAGAACATGCGCCGAAATTCGAGTTCGGCGACTTTTCTTTCGAGTTGATCAAGGTCGTTCGCAACCGTATCGACGGTTTCTTCGTCTCCCTCTTCTACTGCCATCACTAGTAACTCTTCGGCGTCGGCGAGGCCGTGATCCAATTCGTTGATCGTATTGACGACTTTTTCGAGTTGCACCCGTTCCTTACCCATAGCTTGAGCCTGTTCGGGGTTGTTCCAAATTGAGGGGTCTTCGAGTTCTTTCAGAACTTCGACGAGGCGTTCGCTTTTGATATCGAAGTCAAAGATACCTCCTAAGCGCGTCGCCGCGGCTTTTGAGGTCGGTGATTTTGTTTTTGATAGGATTAATTTCTTGCATGAATTTTTATAATCTAATGAAACCGAAAGACCATTGGCCGAACATTGACTCGCAATTAATCGGCCTCATGGAAAAACATTAGATTATATACGATTAGCGCGTTTCATTCATAAACGAAAAACGATTGAACGGCTAATCCCAACGATCGTCGCGAACTTGAAGACGGTGGTTTTCGATACGCAACGGAAAACAGGGGATGTCTTCATAAGCCGGCGCGGACTTGACTGCGCCGGTTTTGACGCAGAATCGAGCGCCGTGTCTCGGACAAACGATTTCGTCTCCGTCGAGTTCGCCGCTGGCGATTTCTGCACCGTCATGCGTGCATACATCCTCAATCGCGAAAAATTCGCCGTCTATTTTGAATATCGCGACATCGGCGCCATCGACTTCAACAACGACATGTTCGCCATCGGCCAATGCATCTTGATCGACGACATCTATCCAATCGGACATGATAACTCCTGAGTTTTAGCTTTTGATATACACATCGTAACGCAACAGTTTGCCATGAAAACTCTGACTCGGTTTCCCGCCGAGCGGCTGCGCATAATCGGGACTCTTCACGACCACTTTTTTCTCTGCTGCCTGCATCGCGATTTCAAACAAGGCGTCTTTATCTGGATCATCGCCGAGTAGTTCGTGCAAGATTGTCATCGATTTTTTCGCCAACGCCGATTTTTTGCGTTTCGGCGGAAACATCGGATCGATATAGATGCAGTCGGGCTTCGGGTCGAGCCCAGCGAGAATTTGTATGGCATTGCCGGCGATCAATTCGGGTAATTCGAGCGATAGGTTTTTGACCCACTCCAATTCGCCTAAACGCCGAAAAGCATCTTGCAATAGCTCAACCATGACCGGCGAACGTTCGATGCAGCGCAGCCGGTAGCCCATTCTGAAAATATGCAGGCTGTCCTGGCCCCAACCGGTCGTCGCGTCGACGACGGTCTGCGTTTTTCGCCCCAAGGACTGACCGAGCGGCGTGTTTTTCGGTGCGGGCCAGGACCTTTGCTCGCCGGGCCGTGGTTCGATATCGACCGCCAGACCGCCTTTTTTCAGCAGTTCACGATCGAGCAGTTTCAGCACACCGTCGCGCCAGGTCAAATAAAATGATTCAAGCGGATCGAAGTTGGGTTCGGACGGCACTCTAAGCGGAACGCCCAATCTTTCGGCCAATCGCTTAAAATCAGCGGCATCGCCCTGCCCTTCATAAAGCACCGCGAGTTTACCGATAAAAAGTTGCTCGGACAAAGGCGCTTATTCGGTCGAAACCGCTTGTTTTTCGTTCTTCAGCGCGGCGTCGAGCGTATGCCAAGCCAGAGTCGCGCATTTGACGCGGGCAGGATACTCTCTGACGCCGGCCAACACGGCTAGCTTGCCGACCGCTTCGAGATTTACCTGTTCATCCTTTCCGGTAGTCATTTCGTGAAAGGTCTTGAACAAGGCTTCGGCTTCGGCTTCGGTCTTGCCTTTGACGATTTCGGTCATTAATGACACCGAGGCGGTCGAAATCGCACAGCCGGAACCTTGAAAGCTCGCGTCTTCGATCACATCGCCGTTCATTTTTAAGTAGAGCGTCAGGCGGTCGCCGCACAGCGGATTGAAACCGTCCACTTTCCTATCTGCATTCTCGATGATCCTGAAATTACGCGGATTGCGGTTGTGGTCGAAAATGACCTCTTGGTAGAGATCTCTTAAATCGTCAAACATTAACCAAATACCTCTATTAAAGATTCTATGCCGTTCATCAATACATCGATTTCTTGCTTCGTATTATATATCGCGAACGACGCTCGCGCGGTTGCGGGCACTTCGAAAAAGTCCATGACCGGCATTGCACAGTGATGCCCGGCTCTCACCGCGATGCCTAGGCTGTCCAGCATCGTGCCGATATCGTGCGGATGGATTTTGTCCAGTACGAAGGATAGGATAGCGCCTTTTTCGGCTGCTTCGCCGATGATTCGAAGGCCTTTGATTTTCTTAGCCTGTTCGGTCGCGTAATCGAGTAGCTCGGCCTCATATACGGCGACAGCGCCCATGCCGATTTCGTTCAGATAATCGATTGCTGCGCCAAGGGCTATTGCGTCGGCGATGCTCGGCGTACCGGCCTCAAATTTATAAGGCAGCGTATTGTACTCGGTTTCTTCGAACGTGACTTTGCGAATCATGTCGCCGCCGCCTTGATACGGAGGCATCGATTCGAGCAAGGCTTGTTTGCCGTACAACACGCCGATGCCGGATGGGCCGTATAGCTTATGGCCGGAAAAAGCATAAAAATCGCAGTCGAGATCGAGCACATCGACAGGCATGTGAGGTATCGCTTGTGCGCCGTCGAGTAATACCGGAATGTTCTTGTCATGCGCGGCTGCGATGATTTGTTTGACCGGATTAATCGTACCCAAGGCATTAGACATATGAGCGATCGAGATCAGACGCGTTTTATCGCCGATCAATTTGATGAATTCGTCGAGAATCAGTTCGCCGCGAAGATTGATCGGAGCGACTTTCAGTATCGCGCCGGTCTGCTCGCTCAACATTTGCCATGGCACGATGTTGGAATGGTGTTCCATCGCGCTGATCAGAATTTCGTCGCCGGCTTTGATGTTGGCTTTCCCATAGCTTTGCGCGACCAGATTGATCGATTCGGTAGTGCCCTTTGTGAAAATGATTTCCTTGCCCGATTCGGCATTGATAAAATCTTTGATCTTTTCCCGAGCTCCTTCGAACTTATCGGTCGAGCGTACGCTGAGCGTATGCACTCCGCGATGCACATTTGCATAATCATGGCGATAGACGTGACTGATGCAATCGATCACGACGTTCGGTTTCTGGCTTGAGGCCGCATTGTCCAGATAGACCAGCGGTTTATTACGGATTTTCTCGTTCAGGATCGGAAAATCGTTGCGTATTTTATCGATAGGAAATTGAGTCATGGTTTGCTAGTTTGGCGTATATTCTTTATATTTTATCTTTTTGTAACTATTCAGCGCATGCGGTAGGTTGGTGTCAGGCATTGATTTCTAAGCACGCGTGAATACATCCCTGTAAGCTCTGACTGCATCGTCCTGTTGCAGACAGACTTATAAAGCAATGCCCGACACCTTCTCATACATGAGTTATGCTGAATAATTACATCTTTTTTAAAATCAACCGGTTTCAATTATGGTGATCGCGAATCCTCGAAAACATCTGACCAATATCGACGAATGGCGCAGATTGGGCGAAGCCAGCATTTTCCCGCCCGACAGCCGTCTCGAACTGATCAACGGAGAAATCTTGGAAATGTCCCCAATAGGCTGCAATCATGCCGGTCATGTCATTCGGCTAATGAATTTCTTTGCCATGCGCGTAGCGGGAAAGGCTATCATGAATGCGCAAAACCCGTTGCAACTCTGCGATCTGTCCGAACCGGAACCTGACTTCATGCTCTTGAAGCCGAACCCGGATTTTTACTCGACCCGTCATCCTGTCGCCAACGATGTCTTATTGCTGATCGAAGTTGCCGATTCGTCGCTCGATTTCGACCGTAACCAGAAAATGCATCTTTATGCCTTACACCGAATTCCCGAGTACTGGCTTCTCAACCTGAAAGATTCCTGTGTCGAAATTTACCGAAAGCCGGCCGGCGATCTTTATGCAGAGAAGCGAACATTGACGTTCGGTGATTCGATCGCCTTGTCCGAACTCCCTGAAATCACAATCGATATCGGCGACATACTTTAACCCAGCCTTAGTATAACCCCAGCCTACGCCGTGTTTTGAACTGGTCGGCTGGGATGAAACAAAGCGAAATCCCGGCAAATACCCCTTACAGCCAATCTTGCGTGATCCCTTGCTGCGGAAAGCGCTTCAGCACTTCGGCAAGCACCAGGTCGTGTAGGCTTTTTTGCTTTATCTTAGTAACCATCTCGTTCGCGAACGCGAAAGTCAGCATGTTACGGGCGGTTTCCTCATCGACGCAGCGCGATTGCAGATAAAACACCGACTTTTCGTCGAGCTGTCCGACCGTCACGCCATGCGCGCATTTGACATCGTCGGCATAGATTTCCAGCTGCGGCTTGGTGTCGACTTCAGCATCGTTCGATAACAATAAATTGCGATTGTTCATTTCCGAATCGGTCTTTTGTGCATCCTCGGCGACATCGACACGCCCTTGAAACACGCCGCGCGCTCTGTCGTCCAACACGCCTTTATAAACTTCGCGACTGACTGCATACGGTTCAAGGTGATTGATGCGCGTATGGTTGTCGAGATGCTGCCGTTTGATACCCAGATACAAACCGTTCAAATTACATTCGCTCGCATGGCCGAGGTCGACATGAATATCGCTTCTCGCCAATAGGCTTCCGAAGGCGAAATTGTGATGACTGAAACGTGCGTCACGAGACTGTTTCACATAAGTACCGCCGAAGTGATACGCTTTTTCCGATTCGCATTGCAGTTTGAACATAGTCAAATCGGCGTTCGGCTCGACGAACACTTCGGTGACCGCCGCCGATAGATAGGCTTGATCGACGCCGACGTAGGTTTCGATCATTTGCGCCTGCGCCATCGATTCGGCAATCACGAGATTACGCGTCGCCGCCAAGCGATTCGGGTCGGTGACGACATGCAGCAATTGCACGGGCTTGTCGAGCAAGGTTTTGGCCGGTATGCGTATGAATGCGCCATCGCCGAACCAAGCGGTATTAAACGCGACGAAACTGTGCTCATCAATGCTAACCGCTTTGCCGAAGTAAGGTTCGACTTGCTCGGCATCGGCGTCAAGTAGTTCGTTTAGGCTCTTTATCGTGACGTTTTTCGGTATGCCTGCTAGGTTGGACAATTCAGCCGAGTAATAGCCGTCGACTAACACAATTTGCCAGCAATCGGCCAAACAATAATTTTTGAGCCAATCTTTGTCTATTTGTTGATCGCTCGGCTCAAGACGAGGTTCGAACAAATTTTTCTCGATGCTGGATACGTTCGTATAGCGCCATTCTTCTTCCCGCAGCGACGGAAAACCGCGCCCGGAAAATTGTTTCAGCGCATCATTGCGCAATTCGAGCAGCCACGGCAGCGATCCTCCGGGCAACTTCGCTTCGATTTTCGAATATTCTGCCGTATAACGGCTAGCGGTTTGCGTAGTCATATCAAGCGGCCTGTTTGTTTTCAACCCAGCTATAACCTTTTTCCTCGAGCTCCAATGCCAACTCCGGCCCGCCCGATTTGACGATTTGTCCGTGCGCCAAGACATGCACGAAATCCGGCTTAATGTAATCGAGCAGCCGTTGATAATGCGTAATCATCACGAACGAACGCTCCGGCAAACGTATTGAATTGACGCCCTCTGCGACGACTTTCAATGCATCGATGTCGAGACCGGAATCGGTTTCGTCGAGAATGCATAGTTTCGGCTCTAACACCGCCATTTGTAGGATTTCATTGCGCTTTTTCTCTCCGCCCGAGAAGCCTTCATTGACGGCCCGGTACAGGAATCTTTCATCCATTTCGAGCAGACGAACTTTTTCTTTGATCAACGTCAAAAAATCCATCGCGTCGACTTCGGGCAAGCCTTGGTGTTTGCGAATCGAGTTCAGCGCAGCTTTCAATAAGTAAATATTGCTGACCCCCGGTATTTCGACCGGATACTGAAAGGCCAAAAACACGCCTTCGCGGGCTCTGATTTCAGGCGCCATTTCAGTCAGGTCTTTGCCTTCATAAGTTACTTGACCTTGGGTGACGGTATAACCGCTCTTGCCTGACAAAACATGGGATAGCGTGCTTTTTCCGGAGCCGTTAGGCCCCATGATGGCATGAATTTCGCCGGGTTTCACTTGAAGATTAATACCTTTCAAAATTGGTTTGTCGCCCACGCTAACGTGGAGATTTTCAATGTTGAGCATGTTGATTTCCTAAAAATTTATATGGTTTGATCGTTATAAAGCCGCGTTCATTAGATGATCGTCGCTAACCTACCGATCCTTCCAAACTGAGCCCTAACAAAGCCTGCGCCTCGACTGCAAATTCCATCGGCAATTCCTTGAAGACCTCTTTACAGAAACCGTTGACAATCATGGAAACCGCGTCTTCGGCCGAAAGTCCGCGCTGCTGGCAGAAAAACAATTGATCCTCGCTGATTTTCGATGTCGTCGCCTCGTGTTCGACCTGCGCTGAAGGTTGTTTGACCTCGACATAAGGGAACGTATGCGCGCCGCATTTGTCGCCGACCAAGAGCGAATCGCATTGCGTATAGTTGCGCGCATTCTCGGCACCTTTCAAGACTTTGATCAAGCCGCGATAAGTGTTCTGCGCCCTGCCCGCCGAAATGCCCTTAGAAATGATCGTGCTGCGCGTGTTTTTGCCGATATTAATCATTTTCGTGCCGGTATCGGCTTGTTGATAATTGTTAGTCAACGCGACAGAATAAAATTCTCCGATCGAATTATTGCCGGTCAATACACAGCTTGGATACTTCCAGGTGATCGCCGATCCGGTTTCGACTTGCGTCCACGATACCTTGGAGTTTTCACCACGGCAATCGGCGCGCTTAGTCACGAAATTATAGATACCGCCCTTACCCTCCTTGTCGCCGGGATACCAATTTTGTACAGTTGAATATTTGATTTCGGCATTATCCAATGCGATCAATTCGACGACTGCGGCATGTAATTGGTTCTCGTCGCGCATTGGCGCTGTGCAGCCTTCGAGATAACTGACATAGCTGCCTTCGTCGGCGATAATCAAGGTTCTTTCGAATTGTCCGGTGTTGGCTGCATTGATTCGAAAATAAGTCGACAACTCCATTGGGCAGCGTACGCCTTTCGGAATATAAACGAAAGAACCGTCGGTAAACACGGCAGAGTTCAGTGCTGCGAAAAAATTATCTCCGGTCGGCACGACCGAGCCGAGATACTGTTGAACCAAATCCGGATATTCGCGCAAGGCTTCGGAAATCGGGCAAAAAATTACCCCGGCTTCTTTCAGCTTACTCTTAAATGTAGTCGCGACCGAGACGCTGTCGAACACCGCATCGACCGCAACACCGGCCAGGCGCTCCTGTTCGTCGAGCGGAATGCCGAGTTTTTTGTAGGCTTCTAGAATTTGCGGATCGACTTCGTCGAGACTTTTCGGTCCGTCTTCCTTACGCTTAGGCGCCGAGTAATAACTCACTGCTTGATAATCGATCGGGTCGAACTTGACGAAAGCCCACTCCGGCGACTTCATCGTTTGCCAATGACGAAACGCCTTCAGTCTGTACTCCAGCATAAACTCGGGTTCATTTTTGATTTTCCAGAGCTTATGAATCACTTCTTCGTTCAGACCGGGCGGAAAAGTGTCGGTTTCCAATTCTGTGACAAAGCCTTGCTTGTATTCTTTTCCGATCAGTTGTTCGATTTCTTTTGCGCTTGCTGACATTTCGTTCTCCGTCGTTACCGGTAAAGACTCGCTACCGGCACATAAAATTCTTCCGGCTTCGATGCCGGCAAAATCAAATCCGCTAGTGTAATTGAATCAAGCGCATTAAAGATAGCTTGATTGATTTTTCCCCAACTGCCGCGGATTTCGCAGCCGCCGGCCTGTTCGCAGTTTTGTTGCGAAATACTGCATTCGGTTAAAGCAATAGGGCCTTCTACGGCGCTAATAATGCTCGCCACAGTAATATGTTCGGGTACGTTCGCCAGCTCATAACCGCCTTTCGCTCCTCGAGTCGAGCAAACTAGGCCGGCCTTGGCGAGTTGTTTTAGAAGCTTACTGACCGTTGCCGGTGCAATACCGGTTATATCGGCGATTTCATTGGCGGCATGCATCTGGAAACGGTTTTTTGCCATATAGCTTAAAATCACTGTCGCATAATCTGTTAACTTGCCTAGACGCAACATACCCTGCTCCAAAAATTCAGGACTATTTTAGTCCTATTTAATACCATAGTAAAGTACTTGGTTATTATTTTTTTTCCATTAGGCTTTTTTATGGGGTTAGGTTAATCATGGGGACGCATGCCAATAGCGCCGATGGGCTAGGCGCTGTGCTTCCAATTTTAGCGTGCGTTTTGTCGTCGTTACGGTCAAAGCACCATGGCGCCCAGTATCAAACCAATTGATGTTTAAAGCATCCAAACGTTCGATGACTTCTTGATGAGGAAATCCGAAACGGTTCTTATAACCGGATGGAATCAGTGCATAACTTGGGGAAACGGCTTGCAAAAATGCATGCATCGAAGATGTCTTACTGCCATGATGCGGAACGATCAAAATATCGGCAAGCAAATCGTAAGCGTATTTTTCAATTAACCAAGCTTCAACGTTTTTTTCAATATCGCCGGTCAACAAGATACTTCCTTGTTCTGTAACAACCTTGAGTACGCAGGAGTTATCATTATTTGAGCGAAAACTGGCCGTTTCGTCGGGCGCCAACATAATAAAAGAGACGCCGTCCCATAACCAACTTTGACCGGTTCTACAAAAATCAGCAGACACATGATCGATTCGCTCCGGCACACTACTCAAAACTGCATCCGTCCTAATACCCCTGAGTAATGAAGCCGCGCCGCCGATGTGGTCGTTATCGCCGTGACTGATAATAAGCTTATCGACTCGATCTATGCCATGATAATGTAAAAACGGCAATAAGACCGATATGCCGCTATCCGATCCGGAATCGAAACGAATTCCGGTATCGAATACCAAAACATGCTTTGCGGTTTGCACTACGGTAGCCAAACCTTGGCCGACATCGAGTAAGGTTAGCTTGACCCCGCCATCTTCCGGACGATCCAAGCTCGGAAAAAATAATGGACAAAGCATTAGGCATCCTAGCCAGCGCCCGCCTAACCCTCGTGGCGTTAATAAAATAAAAACACCCAGCACAAAAAAAGCCACTGCAATCAACGTAGGTTGAGGGTAAGAAAGTATCGCGAATGGCCAATCGGCTAATTCAGCCAAAAACCAAAACAATCCTTTTAATATTGTGTCGACTACCAACAATAAAGGTTCCGCTAACTCAGGTATCGGCCCGAGAAGAAACATGGAAGGAAGCAGAATGGGTACAACCAGAAAGCTAACGACAGGAACTGCGATTAAATTTGCCAGTGGCGCAATTAATGACGTCTGCTGAAAAAAGAATAACAATACCGGCGCAAGTGCTAATGCCATCGCCCAATGAATTTTTAGCGCCGCCAGCCAACGGTTTGTTTCCTGAAGTCGCCCCCCTGCAATGAAGACTATAAAGATAACCGCCAAAAACGAGAGCCAAAAACCGGGGGATAATATCGCCAAGGGATCCATCGACAATACGGCAAATAAAGCTAACGCTAATGTATTGGAGAGAATGACGTTTCTTTGCCAAATGACCGAGAACATAACTGCTGCCAACATGATCAAGGCACGTTGTGTCGGCACCGAAAACCCGGCCAAACTGGCATAGAGCGCAGCGATAAACAGCGCCGCAAGCGCGCCGGCATGATGGGGCGACAATCTCAATACTCCGGTTCTGGCCCAGAATTTAACGACCGTTAAATAAATCAATCCTGAAATTAGTCCGATATGCAAACCGGAAATCGCTATTAAATGAACGGTTCCGGTGTTACGGAAGATATTCCATTGCGCTGAACTAAGCTCCTGCCTATCGCCGATTGCCAGAGCCTTGATAATGCCGATTGTATCGCTTGAAACACCTGCATTATTAAGCTTATCCGAAAGTTGTTGACGCCAAGTTGAAATATTAAAAAACGATGATTTGTCCGAAACCATTACAGGCGATGGTCTATCACGAACATAACCGGTTGCCCCGATACCTTCGCTCAGTAACCAACGCTCATAATCGAAACCGCCCGGATTCAAATTGCCATGCGGTCGTTTTAGTTTGACCGAAAACGACCAATACTGTCCGGCTTTAATTTCGTCCTTGGGATTATACCAACTCAAGCGCAGTTTCTTAGGGATGCCTTCAGGACCTTGAATATCGGTTAGGTTGAAACGAACACGCCTATCGCTTTGACGGGGCAGACCGGTAATGCGTCCCTGTATCGGTATTATCTTGCTTTCCAAATCGATCGGGAGTCGATTCGATAAAGCAATCGAAGCAAAAACAATCGCCCATAGCATGCCGAACAAAAAGGTCGCGGCTTTTCGAAATTTTAGTCTGAGTAAAATTCCGATCAGAACGCAAGCAGAGGCCAGCCAATGCCAAGCATCAGGTAATTGTGTAAATTGTTGAACAATCCAAATGCCGGCTGCGAAGAAAAACGCGGATCTAGCCATCAGTTCTCCGAGTCATTTATGCTTTTTCGGCTTTAAAAAAACCTGATAAACTAAGGGTCTGAAAAACTATAATTACAAAGATCATGCCTAAAAAGCTCATCAAAAAGTATCTGCCTCATCCCGATAAAATCAAAGGACACAAAAACCTACAGTTTTTGGGTGAGCGTTTGCACGAGCCGAATTTATGGCATTTAAATCGCCGATCGGTAGCGCTAGCTTTTGCAATCGGTTTATTTACCGCCTGGATTCCTGTCCCCGGCCAGATGGCAATCGCCGCGGTTGGCGCCTTTTATTTTCGTGCTAATTTACCTTTGTCGGTCGCGTTGGTGTGGATCACTAACCCATTTACAATGCCGCCGATGTTTTATTTTGCCTATAGGGTCGGGTTGCTCCTGATGGCGAGAAAGCCGCATGACGACGTTGAATTTACCTTTGAAAATGCTATGGCGGAATTAGGCGATATTTGGGCTCCGTTTTTATTGGGTTGCTTGGTCATCGGTACAATAAGTTCAGCTGCCGGCTATTTCGGCATGAGCAATCTGTGGCGCTATCATGTCGGTAAGCGCTGGATTAAGCGGCAGAAGCGCTAGTTCCCGCGATTTATGATAAAGACCTTGAGGATGTGGTCATAAATATCCCCTTTCTATTTCCTGTAGGGTTCGGTTGCTCGATTGACAGGAGTCGGCGGCAGGGATCGTCAGGGCCAGCGTCAGAGATGACAAGGTATATTAGGACATGGCTCTAAATAACTTGTTTTTACTCCTTGTAGATCAAAAAACCGTCTACGAATAAAAAGCAAGCAAGGACCGCCGTAAACCCATCCATGGGGGCTTGTCGGCAGCTCGAACGCCAAGGATGGCGTGAATGCAAATTTTGCATGAAGCAAAAATCTGCCCTGCTGCAGACATCCCCGCTAGCCACACCTCACACCTTTATAAAGTTAGTCAACTTTACAAGTATAAAGGGAGTAGTTTCGTGCAAATGCATGAAAATCGATGAAATGTGAATGATGTAGTCTTGACAAGAGATAGAAAAGCCACATCATTTCACCTTTCACCTTTCACCTTTCACCTTTCACCTTTCACCTTTCACCATTCAGTGATTGACGATCAGACCATCTTCCATGTGCAACACGGTATCCATGCGCTGAGCCAAAACCGGATCGTGAGTAACGACCAAGAAGCTCACTTTGAGTTCGCGATTCAACTCCAACATCAATTGATAAATTTGCTCGGCCGTTTTGCTGTCTAGATTACCTGTCGGTTCGTCTGCCAATACGCATTTCGGTTGATTGATCAATGCTCTGGCAACGGCGGCCCGCTGCCGCTCTCCACCGGAAAGTTCGCCGGGCTTATGTTCCACTCGATGCCCCAAGCCGACTCGTTGCAATAGTTCATCGGCTTTATGCCGAGCTTGACCTACCGTTTCACCGCCGATCAACAAAGGCATTGCCACATTTTCCAATACGGTGAATTCGCCCAGCAAATGATGAAATTGGTAAATGAAACCCAACGAGCTGTTTCTCAGTTTATTTAATTTAGTCGAATTGACTTTATTGAGATTGACGCCGTCCAAAACGACTTCGCCGCCATCGGGTTTATCGAGCCCGCCGAGCATATGCAGTAAGGTGCTTTTGCCTGAACCCGAGGCGCCCATGATAGCCACACGTTCGCCAATGCCGATATTTAAATCGACGCCTTTCAATACATCGACATTGAGTCCGCCTTGCTTGAAACTCTTTGTCAAATCGCGGCATTGTAAAATAGTCGAATCATTCATATCTTAAAACTTCCGCGGGATTAATTTTTGATGCTTGCCAGGCAGGATAAAGGGTTGCAAGTAACGATAACGAAAAAGCCATTCCTGCGATTGTATACACATCCTCCCATTCCAGTTTCGAAGGTAACTCGCTGATGTAATAGACATCGGCCGCCATAAATTGCACGCCGAAAAATTGTTCAATCGCCGGCACAATGGTTTCGACATTCAGCGCCAAAGCAATGCCCCCTGCAGTTCCTAGTAAAGTGCCGACCACACCGATAATCGCGCCTAAAACGATGAAAATCCCCATGACCGAAGGCGAAGACAGACCCTGAGTTTTTAAAATGGCAATATCACCGCGTTTATCCGTTACAACCATGACCAGCGTCGATACAATATTGAAAGCGGCCACTGCAACAATTAACAGTAAGATGATGAACATGACCCGCTTTTCGGTTTGAATCGCGCGGAAAAAATTACTGTGTGCTTGCGTCCAATCGCTAACTCGATAATCTTCATACAATGCTTGAGCGATGGATCGACTGATCTGCGGTGCATTGAACAAATCATCAAGCTTTAAGCGTAGGCCGGAAACCGCCTCCCCCATTCTGAACAATCTTGATGCATCATCTAAATGGATAATCGCCATATTTCGGTCATACTCATACATGCCGACTTCGAACACACCGCTGACGGTAAATCGGCGCATACGAGGCAATATTCCGGCCGGCGTCGACGTAATTTGAGGAGTGATTACAGTAATTTTGTCTCCGACCATCGCACCGAGATAGGCGGCTAACTCCGCACCTAAAACGATATTGTATTCGCCGGGCATTAGTTGTTCGAGCGAACCGGCCTTCATTTTTTCGGCAACTTCGGAAACCTGATGCTCCACGCTCGGCAATATGCCGCGCAGCATCGTGCCGCTGACTCGTCGGTCCGCATTAATCATGACTTGGCCGTTAATGAAAGGGGCCGTCCCTTCTATACTAGGGTAATTGTCAATCAAACCGTTTAGTTTTTGCCAGTCCTCCAATTGACCATCAAGCCCTGTGACGGTGGCATGTGAAGTCATACCTAAAATCCGTTCGCGCAATTCCGCTTCGAAACCGTTCATCACCGACAAGACGGTAATCAATGCAGTCACGCCCAAAGCGATGCCGAGTATAGATGTCAACGTGATGAATGAAATAAATTGCGTACGGCGTTTTGCCCGCGTATAGCGCAGGCCAATATAAAAAATGAGAGGCTTAAACATTCAGTGATGGATAGAGGATGGACGGAATTAGGATTTTTTGCAATTAACGCACAATCCATATAAATACAAGCTGTGATCGGTTAACTCATAGCCCAGCTTGTCGGCAATTTCTTTTTGCCTGCTTTCTATGACCGGGTCGGTGAATTCGTCGACTTTTCCGCATTTGACGCAAACAATGTGATCATGATGACCGCCTGTATTTAGTTCGAAGACCGAATTTCCACCTTCGAAATGATGTCTTGCAACCAAACCAGCGGCTTCAAATTGAGTCAAAACCCTATAAACAGTGGCCAGCCCGATTTCTTCATTTTCACTCAACAAAATTTTGTAAACCTGCTCGGCAGTTAGATGACGATCATCTTTTTGGCTTTCAAGAATTTCAAGAATTTTAACGCGAGGTAGAGTGACTTTTAAGCCTGCGTCCCTTAAATCTTGTTTTTCCAAAATAAAATCTCCTATAAAAAAGTGGATCGTTTTGCTTTCCGGAATAAATTAAATCCGTTCGGTACCTGAAAATTTAGAGAACTGGAAGCAAAATGCTATTGTAGCCTTTTTTACCTGCAATGAGCATACAGTTTAACAGTACAGAACTGCATTCTAGGATAATTATTGTAATTGATGTAAGATTCCTGTTTTGCTTATCCCTTAGACGCTAAATGAGAAAGCCGCTTGTCTTTTCATGCTTCCTAGCAAGCTTAATACTCGCTTCATGTACAACTATCATGGAAAACTTGCCGGGCGTCTATACATTGGACATTCAACAAGGCAATATGATCGACCAGGAAACCATCGATCAGTTGCGTCCTGGCATGAATAAACGCCAAGTTTTATACATCATGGGGTCGCCCATGTTGCTCGACCCCTTTCAACAGCAACGCTGGGATTATATTTTTTCTGAACAATTGGAAGGCGGAGCTAGACTGCAAAAAAAAGTAACGCTTCTCTTTGATGAGGATCAATTGATAGGAGTACAAGGCGATTTCAGACCTAGCTCAAAGCCCACAGAACGAGTTTCGCACGAGACAACGATTGTGTTGCCCAAGCGCAAATTGGATAAAACAGTTTGGGAAAAAATAACCGGTGTGTTTGGTAGCGATGAAACATCAAGTAGCACGATCGAGTTCAAAAAACCGACCGACAACAACACAATCGACAATGATCCGCTGACCCCATCCTCTAGGATCAATTAGCCCAAAAATTCCTTTAGAGTGTTTAATTTTTTGAAGAGATTTTACAAGCTATACCTTTCGCACTTCAAATTTCGGCATTGCTTAAGGAGGCGCGGGGGTGTTCGGCCCCTCACCTAATGCTAGGTGAGGGGCCGGCATAGAGCCCACATGGACGTATCTACCCAGCACCTAAATTCCATAGCCCATTGGCCATGGTTAATTGCCTTGGATAATTCATCCAGCACCTAAATAAGCCATGATTTTGAATCATTGCCAAAGACCTATGGAATTTAGGTGTTGGGTTCACGGCGTCCTTTGACCAACACCTCGGCCGAATTTTGGTCTGCGATGAGTATAATCACTTATTCTTTTGCAGCCTTGTTTCTTCTTGACTCCTTAGGGTCGTGCAATAATGGCCGGTAAATTTCTATTCTGTCAAATTCCTTTAACACCCGATCCAGTTTACAGGCGCTACTAAAAATACCAACCTTGGCTTGAGACAAATCGATTTCAGGAAAGCGCGTTAAAACCCCCGATTTGATAATAGCTTCCTCGACTGTTGCACCTGCCGGTACTGAGGCGTTTAAAATAACCTGCTGCTCCGGTTTAGCGTAAGCGACTTCTACTCTAATGAATTTTTCAGCCATATATTTCCTTTGCACGCTCGGTAAACGAGGCCACCATGGTATTGCATATTTGATTAAAGACAGCCCCGAAAGCCAGACTCGCCAATTTTCCGGACATTTCGAACTCAAGATCCAATGAGATTTTACTCGCATCCTCCCGCAGAGGCATAAAATCCCATTTGCCTTCCAGGTGCGTGAATGGTCCGTTCAGTAATTCAATCGTAATTCGACCACCATGGTCCAATTTATTACGGGTTGCAAACGATTTTTTAAACCCTCCCTTAGCAACCATCAATTCGGCTTCAACAACATCGTCCTTACGAGACAAAATGCGACTTCCTGAGCACCAGGGTAAAAACTCCGGATACGCTTCGATATTATCGACCAGGTCGAACATCTTTTGCGCAGAGTATTTAACCAGCGCGCTTTTTTGTACCAACACCATTATTAAAGCACTCCAACCACATTCAAAAATACCAGAAAAACTGCTGCGGGAGAGACGTATCGAACCAGAAAGCGCCAGATTTGGTAATGTATTGGCTTGGAACTACGCAGCTCATGCTCGCTATCATCGGGCTTCATGATCCAACCTGCAAAAACGGCCACACAGAAACCGCCGATGGGTAACAATAAATTAGCCGTCAAATAATCCAATAAATCAAAAATGGTCCGGTCGAAAATTTTAAAATCCGACCACACATTAAAAGAAAAGACCGTACCTAACCCGACAACCCAAGTTGCAAGGCCGGCCCAAACACATGCTTTCTTGCGATCGACTTCTTTATTTTCGACCAACCACGCAACAGCCGGTTCGATTAGCGAAATTGATGAAGAAAACGCCGCAAAAACCAGTAAAACAAAAAACAAAATGCCAAACAGCCAGCCGCCGGTCATATTGCCGAATGCAATCGGTAGCGTTTGAAAAATCAACCCGGGTCCGGCAGCAACTTCCAAGTTATTTGCAAAAACAATAGGAAAAATCGCGATACCGGCCAACAAGGCAACAGCAGTATCGGCTCCGGCGATCAAGATACTCGTTCGAGTAATCGAAATGCTATTCGGTAAATAAGAACCGTAAACCATGATCGCGCCTATGCCTAGACTCAATGTAAAAAACGCATGCCCCATTGCGGTTAAAACGGCTTGACCGGTAATTTTGCTAAAGTCCGGGTTGAACAAAAAGTTAATGCCTTGTTGGTAAGACCCGGTCGACATTGCATATGCTACCAACAACATTAAAATGACAAACAAACCGGGCATTAAAAATCTGACTGCTTTCTCCAAGCCGCCGGCCACTCCTCTTGAGACCACTAGCATGGTCACCAGCATAAAAATACTATGCCAAAAAATCTGTTGCAGCGGGCTGCTCATTAAACTGCTAAAAGTATCTTTGATTGTTGTGCTGTCCGCACCGGAAAAGCCGCCTAAAAAAGCTTTAAAAACATAGGCAATACCCCAACCGGCTACTACACTGTAATAAGACAAAATCAAAAATCCGGAAATAACGCCTAACCAACCCACATAATGCCATTTAGGATCGGCATTCGCCTCATCAGCTAAATCGGACATCGTATTGATAGGGCTTTGCCGTCCGCGGCGACCTATGAGCGTTTCCGCAATCATAATCGGAAGGCCGATCAACAGAATACAAAGTAGATAAACGATAACAAAAGCTCCGCCACCGTTTTCTCCCGCAATATAAGGAAATTTCCAGATATTGCCTAAACCGACCGCCGAACCGGTTGCCGCTAGAATGAATGCTAAGCGCGACGACCATTCACCATGAATTGATTTCTTTGTTTGCGTCATTTCCGTGCCTGTTCTTTGCTATAAAGCTAAATAATTATCGATAAATCGAGTAAAATACCAAAATTATTAGATCCCGTCAGTTTATAAATCCACTTAACACGCCATGGCCGATAAAAAATCGAAGAAAAAAAACAAGTCACAGAACAATACCATCGCCACCAATCGCCAGGCTACGCACGAATATTTTATTGAAGAACGCTTCGAAGCGGGTTTAGTCTTAGAAGGCTGGGAAGTCAAAAGCCTGAGAGAAGGCCGGGCGCAACTAAAGGAAAGTTATGTGCAAATCAAGCGCGGCGAAGCGTGGTTGTATGGTGCGCATATCTCGCCGCTATTATCCGCTTCCACACACGTCAATCCGGATTCCATACGCGGTAGAAAGCTTCTGCTGCATCGTCAAGAACTGAACAAATTGATAGGTAGCGTCGAGCGCAAAGGGTATACGTTGATTCCCTTATCGATGTATTGGAAAAACGGTCGAGCCAAAATTGAAATCGGCTTGGCCAAAGGCAAAAAATTACATGACAAGCGGACAGCGTCGAAGGACCGAGATTGGCAACGTGAAAAAGAACGCTTGATGAAACACGCTTAAAAAATAGTTAGCGGTTAACTGTCAGCAGTGAGCGGACGGAAGTACTTCGGCCTGTCGCTCGTTCCCAAGCTCATTGCTGGGGAATGGGGTACGAGATGCTCCCCCTTCGACAAAAGCTCAGGGCATGAGCTTCTCGAAACCGGTAAGCAAGAGCTTACGTGAAGGGTCGCTCAAACAAGAGTTTGGAAACAGCTTTTCTCTCAGTTTTTACAAATAAAGTTGGAATGGCACCATAGCGCTATAAAATTTATTATTTTTCTAATATTCAAAAACTTATATCCAGAAAATATTAATACTGGGTTAACATAACAATCGATAACAATGACTTTGATTGAATTTCTCGACAAATTAAAATCCAATAAACCGGTCGGTTTCGATGAAACGATGGCCGTGATTGCCGAACACTACGAATATCAAGCAGCCGAATTTAGCAACGGCCTTGATGATAATGAATTGATCAATAAAGCCGGTACAAACGAAGGGTCCTGCAAAATTTTCGCATTCGCAAAAATGAACGGACTCGACGCGCAGCAAACCCTCAATCTATTCGGCGATTATTACCGCTTGGACGTGTTGAACGATCCGACCGGAACCGGCCATCAAAACATCCGAAATTTCATGCACTACGGCTGGCAAGGCATACAATTCAAGAGTATGCCGCTCACGCTCAAATAGCCGTTTCGGAGCGATGCCTGCGTCGCGTCTAATAACAAAATGGATATCGATTTTCTGATCGTAGGACAAGGACTGGCCGGAAGCCTGCTTGCCTTTGAACTGATACAACGCAACGCACGGGTCATGGTCGTCGACGACGGCCGCGAAAATGCTTCGCAAGTCGCGGCCGGCCTCATTAATCCTGTTACCGGCATGCGCTTGGTCAAATCCGATCGGGTCGACGATTGTTTGCCGGAAGCGAAAGCGCTCTACAGCCGCCTGTCGAAAATTTTCGACCGGACTTTCTTCGTAGAAAAAACGATGTTTCGCCTGTTGCGCAACGAGATCGAAGTCGCACAATCGCAAAAACGCTTGAATGCCCCGGAATATGGCGCCTACCTATCGAAAATACATCCACGAGAGTCATTCGCTTATCCGTTCCAAGACTGCTGCTGGCTATTGGAGCAAAAACAAACCGGCTATCTAAATACTCGTCCGCTGCTCAATGCTTTGCGGGACTTCTTTATCGGACTCGACAGTTATCGAAAAATCTCGATCGATTTTCGCGGCACACAAGTCTTTGAGTCTTTCTACCGGCAAGGACTCAAGCCGAAACGGGTCATTTTTTGCGAAGGATACCGTTTAATCTATAACCCATGGTTTTCCTGGCTACCGTTGCAAGCGGTCAAAGGCGAGATACTGACCATCGAAAGCGATTTTGCCTTACCGGAACAGATCATCAATTTCGGCAACTGGCTGATTCCCATCGGGAAAAATCGTTGCCGGACCGGTGCGACATTCGACAGGCATTGCACCGATACAGCCATTACAGAGCAGGCCAAGCATCAATTGATTCAATCGCTTGCCAAGATAGATCCACGTTTCGAGTCCAAAACGCGCATCGTCGATCAACAAGCCAACATCCGCCCCTGCACGCCGGACCGAATGCCTTTTCTAGGCAGGCATCCCGCAAATCCCAAGCTTTGGGTATTCAACGGTTTCGGCGCCAAGGGCAGCCTGCAAATTCCGTGGTACAGCCGTCATTTAGCCGATGCCTTACTTAACGGCTCAGACTTGGATAACCACTGCAACATCCAACGTTATTATGAAACGCATTTCTTTGGTTCACGAAGCGCATAAAGCCGTACAGACTGTATTGCAAGCCGGCGATTACACGATCGATGCCACGGTCGGCAACGGGCACGATACGCTGTTTCTGGCTAGACAAGTCGGCCCCGGCGGGATCGTGTTCGGTTTCGATATTCAACAAAGCGCGATCGATCAAACGCGGTGCAGACTCGAACAGGGAAAAATCGACACGCCGGTTGAGCTGTTCATGGCGAGTCATGCGGAAATGACAAACACGGTTCCCGCACAATTTCACGGTCGAATCAAAGCGGTCATGTTCAATCTGGGATATCTTCCAGGCGGCGACAAATTGCTGATCACTCGAACCGATACGACGATTGCCGCGCTGAATCAGGCTCTTCGAATGCTTGCACCGGCTGGATTATTGACGATACTTGCCTATCCGGGCCATCCCGGCGGCGATCAGGAAGCCGATGAAGTCGACAAATGGTGCGCCGGATTGGAGGGTTCCCGTTACGATAAGTCATCCATCAACAGTCAGGAAAATCAAAATGATAATACGCCCCGGCTATACCTCGTTAGACCAATCTGAAATTTTAGAACACGAGTTAAGCGTCACTTAAGTTTTATATGCTTGGCCTTTGACCGGTCATATCGATTCCTCTATACTTTAATAGCGATACGATACTATTTATTACTACAACGGAGAGAATCAATGTCTAAATTCAAACCCATCGCAATGGCTTTAGTTTTGACATTCGGTGCTTATGCTCCAAGCAGTCATGCGGAGGAAAGCTATTTTTCACAAGTTGGCGATAAGTTTTTAACCGGGTTTGCAAACATTTTTACCGGTATCGGAGAAGTACCTAAAAATATCGTCTATGCCAGTAAAAAAACCAATCCGGTCGTCGGTTCAACCGGAGGTTTGATCAACGGTACATTGCATACATTGGGAAGAACCGCATCCGGAGTCTTTGACGTGATAACCAGTCCGATTCCAACCAAAAGCATGGTAGAACCCAAATATGTTTGGTCGGAATTCGATCAAACCACAACCTACGGCGGTACTTTCAAGTAATCTCCAACCCTGCTCCCCGAAATTCTTCGGGGGAGTTTTTTTGTCCTTTCCGATCTCAATTTTTCCTTAAAAAGTTACCCACAAAAGCTGTGGATAACTCTGTGGATTGATTGTTTTTTTAATCGCTAAAGTACCGGTTTTATTGCGCTTCGGTTAAATTGTCCAAAATCGATACAGGCAGCTTATTAAACCGAAAATCAATAACTTACATTGAAACTTGATGTTTCAATGGCTTATGGAAACAAGCTGGATAAGTCCTTGATTTATGCTGTGCACAACTCGTAGCGACTCCGAACTATTGCCGCTGATCCCAGGCCTTTTCGATGCAGGCGACCGGGCACGCATAGACCTTGTTGGTTTCCACCTGTTCGGCGGCCATAATCCATTTCGGACGCATCGTTTGCAGCCAGCAATGCACAATCAACTTCGCCATAACCGGCCTCGATTTAATTGAATCCGGCCTGCTGTAGTTTTCGGCGGGGTTCTCATGACGCAGGTCCTGAATGCTCGATGCTGCGACGATGATCGATACTTCGTTTAGATACTGATATTCGTCCGCGCATAAACAGTTACTGCTTGACTCTTAATTTGGCCGACAATTTTACGCAATCAGATATAGCTATATTGACAAGCAGAGGGATATTAATTAAAATTTTTTACAAATAAGAATCATTATCGTTTGTATTATGATATGATTTTATTTTGCAATATCTACTCAAATCGATGATTCGCATTGAAGACGTAGAGACAATCGATATATCTTCAAAGCATCGGCATAGGAGGATCATGAACAACGAATTCAACACGCCATTGTTGAACGACGCGCAAACGAAACAAACGACCGAGACCGAAAAGCGCAGAATCAGCAGTCAGGCTCTCTTCGGTTCCCAGAGAGAAATTCTGATTACCCACTCAGATGACGTGTATCGCCTGCGTATCACCAACAACGGCAAATTGATTTTGACCAAATGATATCTGCGTCGATTCGTTCGCCATATGGCTACACGAGAACCCACCGTGTGTTCTATTGACATTGAAGACATGCTTTGAGGATTATGATTGGATTAAAAATAAAACTTCCGTCAGACGTAACCTGCGACGTCGAGTATTCGCGATTTGCAACAATACCGAGTGCTGTGTATGGCTAAGCCGCGCAACACGATTAATATGCATTTCAACCCCAAACCTATCAGCCACCCAGCAATTTCCCGCCAGGCAGCCAGAATCATGAATCGAGCAATTTTGAGAGAAAGTTTATGCCGAAACAATATTCGCCTGCAAAAGGATCAAACGCAGCTGCCGCTCTAATTGCGCTCGTGCCGCTGAGCGCCGCGCTCAGCACTGTGGCATTGGCCGAAGAACCGGAAAGATCTGAAGATAAAACGACCGAAGTCCAGGCTATTGTCTTGCCGGAAATGAAAATAACCGAAAAAGCTGATGCCGAGGGTTACCGGGCAATCGATAGCCGCGTCGGCACCAAGACCGATACACCGCTAATCGAAACGCCGCAGTCCATCTCTGTCGTCACCAACGCCCAGATGGAAGCGCAAAACGTGAGCAACCTAGCGGAAGCCCTGCGCTACACTCCGGGCATTCAGAGCGAAACATTCGGCTTCGAACCGCGATTGACATTCATTAAAATCCGCGGCTTCGACGCTACCGATACCGGCGTCTACCGAGATGGACTCAAACTCAGTAATCCGGGGTTTTCCGTGGGCTACAGCTTGGAGCCTTATGGAGCCGAACGCGTTGAGGTACCCCGAGGTCCGGTCTCCGTGCTTTACGGCCAAGCCAGTCCGGGCGGCATGGTTAATTATGTGACCAAGCGGCCGGTCTTCGATTCGTTTGGCCAAATCAGATTCGAGGCCGGTTCTTTCGAACGGTTGCAAGGCGAAGTCGATGTCGGAGGAACGATCGACGAAAGGAAAACGCTTGCTTACCGCTTGACCGGATTGGTACGCGACAGCGACACGCAGATCGATTTCGTCGAGGACAACCGAATTTACGTCGCGCCGGCTCTCACCTGGAAGCCCACCGAGGACACCACTCTGACCTTCCTAAGCCACTACCAAAAGGACGACACCAAGGCGTCGCAGCGGCTTCCGGCGGAAGGAACCTTGCGTTCTAATCCGAACGGAGAAATTCCGACGGACCGCTTCACCGGCGAACCCAATGTCGACGGCTACCAGAGAGAAGAATTCTCCGTTGCCTATCTGTTGGAGCACCGCCTCAACGAGGCCGTCACACTCCGGCAGAACGCACGCTATTATAGTAATGAAGTGGACGATCGCACCATCTTTCCGACCGCCTTGCTGGGAGATCGGCGCACGGTCAGCCGCGCCCTATTCGAAAGCTTCGGCGAAGTGCGCGGCTTCACTCTGGACAACCAAGCACAGTTCGAATTCACGACGGGGCCGTTGGGACACATGTTGCTGTCGGGGGTCGATTTTCAACATACCGACTCCGAATCCCTCCAGACCTTCGGCGCTGCCCCCACTCTGGATCTTTTCAATCCGGTGTATGGTGCGCCCGTGGCCTCCGCAGCAACCTTCAAGGATGAATTATCCACTCAGGATCAAATCGGTCTTTATTTGCAAGACCAAATTAAGGTCGATGAAAAATGGCGGGTCTCCCTGGGTGGCCGTTACGATTTCGCCGACAGCGAAACCACCAATCGCCTCACCGGCGTTCGCACTCGGCAGAACGACAGCGAATTCACCGGCCGCGCCGGTCTGGTCTACTTAGCCGATAACGGTTTGGCGCCATACTTCAGTTATGCCCGTTCGTTCCTGCCGGTAATGGGCACGGACGCATCCGGTAAAACCTTCGTGCCGGAAACCGGAGAGCAATACGAATTCGGCGTCAAGTATCAGCCGGCCGGTTACAACAGCTTCATCACAGTCGCCTATTTCGATCTGACGCGGAAAAATTTTCTCACGCCCGATCCTATGACTTTCATCAATGTGCAAAGAGGCGAAGCGCATTCCCGCGGCGTCGAACTGGAAGGCGTCGCCAGCTTGGAAAATGGCCTGAACTTAACCGCCAGTTATACCTACACGGATGCTGAAGTCACCGAGAGTTCGTTTGCTGCGGAAATCGGCGAGCCCCTGGAATACGCACCCGAACACAAGGCGTCCCTGTGGACCGATTACACCATCCGGACCGGAATCGCCCAAGGGCTTGGCTTCGGCGGCGGGGTTCGCTTCCTTGGGCCGTCATACGGAAACAGCTTTGCTGCCCGCAACGATATTCGGATACCGGGAGCGGTTTTAGTCGACGCCGCAGTTCATTATGAATGGAAGAATTTTCAGTTGGCCGTCAACCTGCACAACGCCTTAGACAAGGAATACATTGCCACCGCCTTCACGAGCGGCGGTGAATTCGCCACATTCGGTCCAAGGCGCGCTGTTACGGGTTCCATCGCTTACAACTTTTGACGAAAGCCTTGAATCATGCGGTTTGATCTCCTGAAAATTTGACTCTCAACGAAGAATAAGAACATGAACAGCGACACAACATTATTAACACTCGTCCAGACGGACAATGGAAAAAATGAAGGCAACTTCAAATATCGTGAGCACATATTCACTGACAAGAATCTCGACTTTTACGAAAGCAGTCTGCTTCAAGGCATCAAATTGGTTCGAAACACTTTGACAACGGCCGCCAAACCGTTCAGCGGCGTTCTACCTCAGGAACTAGCGACAGAAATCGACGCTATCGACATCAATCGTCCTCACGATGAAGTTTCCGATGCCTTGGCTGAGCTCAAGGCGATATACCTTGACCATGCGGTCTACTTTCATCATCCGCGTTATGTTGCACATCTGAACTGCCCGGTCATGGTACCTGCCCTTCTGGCGGAAATTCTGTCGTCCTCAATCAACTCCTCGGTTGATACTTGGGATCAAAGCGCAGGTGCAACACTGATCGAACAGAAGTTGATCGACTGGACAGCCGAAAAAATCGGGCTGGGCGCTTATGCCGACGGTATATTTACCAGCGGCGGAACCCAGTCTAATCTTATGGCCATACTGCTGGCAAGGGACAATTTTTGTTCCGGAAAGTGGCCGGAGTGCAACAATAGAACCCAAGGATTGCCGGACCAATTCCGGAAACTTCGCATTTTCAGTTCCGAGGCGAGCCACTTCAGCGTGCAAAAAGCCGCGGCCATTTTGGGCCTGGGCTATGAGTCGGTAATTACGGTTCCTTGCGACCGATACTTCAGAATGGATATTCAGGCTCTAAAACGAAGCATCGGAAGCTGTTTGGCCGATGGACTGATACCGATGGCGATCGTCGCTACCGCCGGAACCACCGATTTCGGAAGCATCGACCCCTTACCGGAAATCGCCGAAGTGAGCCGCACCCACGGACTCTGGCTGCACGTCGACTCCGCCTACGGCTGCGGCTTGTTGGTTTCCCGAAAATTTCGCCATTTGCTGGCAGGCATCGAGTCCGCCGATTCGGTCACAGTGGACTATCACAAATCGTTTCTCCAGCCGGTGAGCTGCAGCGCCTTTCTGGTCAAGGACAAGCGCCATTTCGCCGCCATCCGGCACCATGCCGATTACCTAAACCCCGAAAGCGAAGCAGAAGATGCCGTACCCAATCTGGTCGAAAAGAGCATTCAGACCACCCGCCGATTCGATGCGCTGAAACTCTGGCTCACCCTGCGCACGCTTGGAGCCGACCAGATCGGAGCGGCTTTCGACCACACGGTTCATCTGGCTAAACAGACCTATCTGTTGCTGTTGTCGGACCCCGGCATCGTAACCCTTCATCAGCCGCAGCTCGGCACAGTAGTATTCCGTTACCGGCCTTCGCGCCGGCATTCCGATCAGGAACTGGACGACGCCAATGCCTATATCCGCAAAGCCCTGCTCAGATCGGGCGAGGCGCTGATAGCGGGGACCAAGGTACGCGACCGGCGATATCTCAAATTCACCCTGCTCAACCCGTGCACCACCATTCACGACATGCAAGCGGTGCTCAAGCTGATCAAACATCACGGGCAAATCTACTTCAAAAAGCAGGGCCAGAAGCCAAAACATGCGGCCGTTGGGCTTGTCGCTCAAACCTTCATGGGGGATGTGTGCGATGCATGAGACGACTTACGACGTGATCGGTATCGGCGTGGGACCGTTCAATCTGAGCTTGGCCTGCCTACTGCAGCCCATTCCAGAGGTCAAGAGCCTGTTCCTGGAAAAAAAACCGGGCTTCAACTGGCATCCGGGCATATTGTTGGAAAACGCGCACCTGCAGACGCCTTTTCTCTCGGACCTGGTCACTCTGGCCGATCCCACCAGTCCTTTCAGCTTCCTGAAATACATCAAGGAGAAAGGCCGAATCTACTCCTTCTATATCCGGGAAAATTTCTTTCTGCAGCGCAGCGAGTACAACCAATACTGTCAGTGGGCGGTAAGCAGACTGGACAATATCCGCTTCGGCATGGAAGTGGAACGCATCGACTACAGCGAAAGTTTGAACTGTTATGTCCTGACAACCCGAAGCGCAAGTACCGGGCAAGAGGAAAATTTTCTCGCCAGGAAACTGGTCCTGGGGACCGGCACTGTGCCCTATATTCCCGATTGCTGCCGCCCCATTGCCGAACAGGCGGCCCACTCGTCAAGCTACTTAGCCCGGAAACGAATGCTGCAGGAGAAAAAGTCGATTACCGTGTTGGGCAGCGGGCAAAGCGCCGCGGAAATCATCTACGACCTGCTGCAGGACATCGACCGATACGGCTACGAGCTAAGTTGGATTACGAGGTCGCCGCGCTTCTTGCCCTTGGAATACAGCAAGTTGACACTGGAAATGACGTCGCCTGAATACGTCGATTATTTCCATGGCCTACCCGCCGGCAAGCGCGACGCCTTGATCGGCAAACAAAAAAATCTGTACAAGGGCATCAACGGCGCTTTGATCAACGACATTTTCGACCTGATGTATGTCAAACGTCTCAAGGGCGACATGTCGGTCAATCTGTTCACCAATTCCGAATTGACGGGTGCGGCATACGACCGCAATGCGGACGGTTTCGAACTGACCTTCTTTCAACAGGAACAGGAAGCAGCCTATCGTCACTTCAGCGAAGGTCTGGTTTTGGCGACCGGATACGCCTACCGCCAGCCGGATTTCGTAGCGGGCATCAGCGAACGAATTCGCCGAGACAAACAGGGACGCTATGCCGTGGCGCGGAACTACAGTATCGACCGGAACGCCGGTGAAATATTCGTCCAGAACGTGGGACTCAACACCCATGGTTTCGTGACGCCCGACCTGGGCATGGTCTTTTACCGCAACGCCTGCATCATCAAGGAAATCACCGGCCGGGAATACTATCCGATCGAACGGCGCATCGCCTTTCAGCAGTTTTCGGTACCGGAAGAAAAAATGATCGCAGCAGAGCCGGTAGAGGCAAGAGTATGACAGCCTGTTCGAAATTTTTTTTGGTCGCCATGATTGGCGTTTCCGTGATCAGCGATTCTATGCTCATGCCCTTTTATCCGCAGTTCTTCGAGGCCGCATTTTCGGTTACCGACCCGCAACAGACCGGACTTTATCTAAGCGCCGTTTGTCTCGCCGTGATGGTGTCGTTTCCCGTATGGGCCGCGGTTTCCCGACAGATACCGGTGCTCAGGCTCTTGATTTATACTCAGTGTGCCGCCGGCCTGCTGAGCCTTTTGTGTTACCGCGCGGACTCGCTGGCGTATTTCTGGCTGATGTCGCTGACCATGCTGCTGTTCAAAGGCAGTTATTTGCTCATCTACCCCTATATCATGAGCCTTGAACCCAAAGATAAACACGGCCGAACCATAGGAATGCTTGCCGTTCTCGTACATCTAGGCGGAATCTTGGGGGCTGCTGCGGGTGGAGTGGTGCTGGAGGGCTTCGAGCCGCGGCAAGCGTTCCTTGTGATGGCTGCGGGCGATTTCGTACAAATGCTGGTATGCGTATTTCTCCCCTCACCGACCGCATCGGAACCTGAAACGTCGAAAACTCCGGGCGGGCCGGAACCTGCCGGAGTTCCCTCCGGCATTATCTTGAGACTCGGCCTGATCATGCTGCTGTTTTATTTCAGCGTATTTCTGACACGCCCCTTTTTCGCCAGCTATTGGAAATCGATTTCCTCGTGGGACGGCGAGATCGTCTCGGGCTTAGTTTTCGCCATACCCGGTGCGATGGCACTCCTGGCCTTGTGCCTGAAAAGCGGCACGACGGCTAAAAACGGTATCATTCCGGCGATCCTTGCGGGCACTACCGGTCTGCTGCTTCAGGCTTCCGGGCAGGAGGCGCTGGTGCTGTCGGGGCGCTGCCTGTTCGGCTGGGCGTTGTTCAAAGCGACCGTGCGCCTGGATTGGTTGTTTTTCAAATCCGCCAGTTCACATTCCTATGCCGCCGACTTCAGCAAAATCTATTTTTTCCAAAGCCTCGGGGCCCTGGTCGCATCCTATGCCGCCGGTTCCATCGTGGCGGAGTATGGCCTGCAGGCGACCTTTCTCGCCGGCGCGATCGGGTTGGCGGGCACGGCCTGCCTGTATGCGCTGCTCTTCAAGGCCAGGGCGAAATCGACCGCGGCCGTGCTCGAAACGCTCTGACCCCCATGATCCTATATTCAAATTATCAACGAAAACGAACCACCATGAACACAGAATTCCAAAATTTCAACAGATTCGTAGCGTCGATAGGCACTTTCCGTTTGCGTCCTTTGACTATTCCTAACGACATCGACCTGATCCACCGCTGGGTCAGTCTGGACTATGCCTGTTACTGGGGAATGCAGGGTTTCTCTTTGCAACGGGTCGAAGAGGAATACCGGCAGATCTGCGAGCAGGCTTCGGTCTATCTGGGCTATTGCGACGAAACGCCGGCGTTTCTACTGGAATGCTATGATCCGAGACTCGATCCGGTCGGCGAACACTATGCTCCGCAACCGGGAGATCTGGGCATGCATATCCTGGTAGCGCCGGCCGTGCGCCCTATCCCCAATTTCACTCGAGCAGTGTTCTCAGTGATCATGGATTTCATGTTCAGCGACCCGGCGGTGCAAAGGGTCATTGTCGAACCGGATATCAACAACAAGAAAATTCATGCGCTGAACAGGTGGGCGGGCTTCGAATACCGGAAGATCATAGAACTACCCGGCAAGCAGGCGCACTTGGCGTTCTGTACCCGGGAGCAGTTTCGATGCGCACTGGACAAAGCTTCAAAACCCGAGGAGCTTGTTTCGCACCTGCAGCCCGATCTGTGGACTCGAGCAAACAAACATCACCTGCGCAAGGCCATCAGTGAGTTCGCCCACGAATCGCTGATCGAGCCGGAGCTGCTCGAGCACAAAGGCGATTGGGGATGCTACCGGGTCTCCACCGACATGCCCGGAATCGAGTATCGTTTCCGCGCGCGGGTGTTGAGCCTGGAGCATTGGCACATCGATCCGGATTCCCTGGAGAAATTCGTCAACGGCGAGCCTGCGGAACCGGACTCCCTGAGTTTCATCGTCGAAATCCGCAACCGGCTGGGAATCGCTCCCGCCATGCTGCCCACTTACATGGAGGAAATCTGCAGCACCTTGTACAGCAGCGCTTTCAAGCACGCCAAGACCGGCGTCGATGTCCCGGCCTTGCTTCATGCCGATTTTCAGACCCTGGAAACCGCCATGATGGAAGGCCATCCCGCCTTTCTCGCCAACAACGGCCGCATCGGTTTCGATGCCGCCGACTATCATGCCTATGCGCCCGAGGCTGCCTCGCCGGTCAGGCTGATCTGGCTTGCAGCGCACAAAAGCAAGGCGGAGTTCTCATGCACGGAGGACCTATCTTATCCGCAGCTAATGGAACAGGAACTGGGCGCCAAAGCCCTGGAAAAATTCAGCCGCCTACTGGAACGACAAAGCCTGGCGCCCGACGATTATTGGTTCATGCCGGTTCACCCTTGGCAGTGGTACAACAAGCTGGCGGTGGTTTTCGCCGCCGACATCGCCGCGCGCGAATTGGTCTGTCTGGGCTACGGAGACGACCGGTATCTAGCCCAGCAGTCGATCCGCACGTTCTTCAATACCAGCCATCCCCACAAGCGTTATGTGAAAACAGCATTGTCCATCCTCAACATGGGATTCATGCGCGGGCTGTCTCCCTATTACATGAGCACAACCCCCGCCATCAATGACTGCATCAACGATCTGATCGAGCAGGATCCCTATCTCTCGGAAAAACGTTTCAGCATCCTGCGCGAGGTCGCGGCGGTCGGCTACCGCAACCGCCATTATGAGGGGGCCGCAGACAAGCATAGCCCCTACCGGAAAATGCTGGCGGCATTGTGGAGGGAAAGCCCCGTGCCCGGGCTGCAACCCGGCATGAGGCTGATGACCATGGCCGCACTGCTGCACGTCGATGTCCGCGGAACGGCCCTGCTGCCTGAACTGATCAAAGCCTCCGGCATCGACACGGAAGCGTGGCTGCGCCGTTACCTGGACTGCTATCTGAGCCCCCTGTTACACTGCTTTTATACCTACGACCTGGTGTTCATGCCTCACGGCGAAAACCTGATCCTGGTGTTGGAAAACCATGTACCGGTGCGGGCTATCATGAAGGATATCGCAGAAGAAGCGGCGATCATGAACAAGGATCTGGTTTTGTCGGAAAAAGTGCAGAGGCTAGCAGTGTACGTGCCGGAAGAATTGAAGATCCTGTCCATCTTCACCGACTTCTTCGACTTGATCTTCCGCTATCTGGCGCACATCCTGTTTTCCCATGATAACTATCCGGAAAAAAAGTTCTGGCGACTCGTGGCCGACTGCATCCTGGCCTATCAGCGCAGCCATCCCGAGCTGGCGGACAAATTCGCACGCCACGACCTGTTCGCGCCTGAGTTCATCCGCTCCTGCCTGAACCGGTTGCAGCTCGGAAACCCTCAGCAGATGATCGATTTGGCCGACCCGGCGAAAAATCTGAAGTTTGTCGGCACCCTGAAAAACCCCATCGCCGAATTCAGGCCCGAAGCGATGCGGCACGAATCGGAGGAGGCCTGCACATGACCGGGCGGGAATCGGGTGCTGCGACCGCCATGCCGGGCCACCGGTCTATAAAGATCTGGTACTGGCTGCACAAGTGGACCAGCTTGATTTGCACTCTATTCATGCTGCTGTTGTGCCTGACCGGTCTGCCTCTGATCTTCACCGATGAGATCGACCATGAGTTGGGTTATCGTACCGAAGCTCCGGCGCTGCCCGAAACAGGGCAACGGGCGGATCTCGACCGGATCGTCGCCGATGCGCTGGCGCGCAAGCCGGGGCATGCCGTACAGTTCCTGGTGGGCGATGCGGACGAGCCGAACCTTTGGCATGTCAGAATGAGCGAGACGGTGAATGCAGCAGAAGCCTCCGCGTTCTATAGCTACGATGCGCGCACCGGCGAGTTTCTTCAGGAATATCCGCTCGGGAAAGGCGTCATGAACGTGCTGCTTCGTCTGCACGTCGACCTGTTCGCAGGGCTCCCCGGCATGCTGTTTCTCGGTTTCATGGGCGTGCTGCTTCTGATCTCGCTCGTCTCGGGCACGGTGCTTTACGGCTTTTACATGCGCAAGCTGCGCTTCGGCACGGTCCGCCGGAATAGATCGCAACGGGTCAAATGGCTCGATCTGCACAACATGCTCGGCATCGCCACCCTGGTTTGGCTGTCAGTCGTTGGCGCGACCGGCGTCGTCAACACTCTCTCGGAGCCTATATTCAATCGCTGGCAGGCGACCGAACTGGCCGACATGACGGCGCCTTACAAGAACCTGCCGTCAATGGCCGGTAGTCCTGCCGTCGGGAGCGCCGTAGCCGCCGCCTACGCAAACGAACCAGGGATGACGCTCAGTTTCATGGCGTTTCCCGGCAACGGTTTTGCAGGGCCTCGTCACTTCGTCGCATTCATGCAAGGAGACACGCCCTTGACTTCCAAACTGCTCAAGCCGCTACTCATCGATGCCGAAACCGGCAAAGTGGTAGACAGACGCGAGTTACCTGTTTACGTTAGCACTCTATTGCTTTCCCGGCCTCTACACTTCGGCGATTACGGCGGCCTACCGATGAAGATATTCTGGGCGCTCCTGGATCTCATCGCCATAGTCGTCTTGATCAGCGGTCTGTATCTGTGGATAAAAAAACGCCATGTCTCCTTCGAAGCCCGCTTCGGTTTAGCGCCGCTACCGGCTCAATCTCGCGAACCGGCTTAGTTGAAAAGTCGTCATGCGCAGCACACTGAATAAGCGGCAAATTTGGGGAATTCCGCTCCTGCTAGGCTTGACTACAGCGGTTGGACTCATCGCTGCGCTGATGGGTGACGGTGTATTGGATGTGGTTTCTTGGATCGCCCTGGCCATTCCCATTGCAACTATACTGCGCCATACACTGCGGAAGTTTTGACTGCAAGGATGGAATTCGAAAACCACCGATATCACAAGCAAATTGTTGACAGAGAAATACTGGTTTTTTTCAAGCCGGTTCTGATTCGATTTCAGATCAAAACGTTACTCACGTAACGACACCGAACCATTACGCTTGAAAAAGCATTTCACCACGAAGAGCATGAAGAATAAGAAGTTTAATTTAATAACTCGTTACGCGTTTGTATAAAACTTTCGCTCATCCGAGAGGTTAGAGAGGATGTCCGGCAACCTTTGAATTACTTTATGAACTTCATGGTTAAACTACCGATTTTAGGATTGCTGCTGATCCCAGGCTTTTTCGATGCGCTTTTCCGAAATAGGATATGGTGTTTTTAGTTGCTGAGCGAACACCGACACGCGAAATTCTTCGAGCATCCAGCGGAACGCTTCTTGTTCCGGCAGCACGACGGTTTTCTTGGCCCGGTTCGCGACATCTTTCCAGTAGCGCGTGCAATAACGCTGCACGAGCGGAATTTTCGGCGCATCGCCGGCGATTTTATCGAGACGGTAATCGATCGCCTTCAGATACCGCGGTATTTGCTTGAGTTGCGTCAGCGGCGTATTGCGAATAAATCCCGAATAAATCATCAGGTTCAACTGTTCGTTAATATCGATGACCGAGGCGTTGTCTTGCTGCAAACGAGATAGCCGGTTTTTGATCGCAACAATAATCTCGACGATGTCCAGCGCGATTCTGCCCACTTCGTTCGAAAACGAAATCAGTTCGCCTTTGTGCTCTCGAATGCTCTGTTCGAAAGCCGACTGCGACCTGATCGAACGGTCACCGACAAACAATTCCGAAAACACCGTATAGAGCAAGTCTTCCTTGTATGAAATGCCGTGATAGTCCTTCAACAGCGGATGATCCGGTAATTGATTGACGAAGAGCTCCGCAGCCGGCTTATGTGGCATATTTTTCGTCAGATAAGTTTTTTCCTTTTTCAATTGTAATTGGAACAACCGGGTCAAACCGGCTCTGTGCAATCGGTCGGCTTTTTCACGCGTATCGAAAATCTTGACGCCGACCGAATCGCCTTCGTCGACGATTGCAGGGAAGCCAATGAACGACTGACCTTCGTGTATGAATTCATAGGTTTCCGGCAAATCATCGAAGGCCCATTGAATGCAGCCTGTGAAATTCAATTCATCGGCGGCCTTCTTGTCGAAACTTTCGCCGGCCTCGACCGCATATTTATCCTGCAGTTTTTTTAGATCACGGCCGTAGTCGAGCAACTTACCGTGCTCGTCGACGATGCGGAAATTCATCGTCAAGTGCTCGGGCAGGGTTTCCGGATGCCACTCGGTCAACGGGATCGCCTCGCCGGTCAATTTGCGCAGGCGCATACCGAGCCATTCATATAATGAACCTTTAAAATCAGGCTCGATTTCGAGACACTGCTTGGCCGTTTGTGGCACCGGCACGAAATGCTTGCGTAGCTGTTTCGGCAACGACTTGATTAACGCGATTATTTTTTCCTCGATCATGCCCGGCACCAACCAATCGAAAGGTTGCGCGCTCACTTGATTGAGTTGATGTACCGGAATGACCGCGGTCACGCCGTCTTCATCGTGACCAGGTTCGAAGCGATATTGCAAAGCGAAGGTTAGGCGTCCGACTTTCTTGCTGTCCGGAAAATCCCATTCGTTGATGAAATTATCCTGTTCCCGCGTCAAATCCTCCTTGGTTAGGAACAAAAATTTCGGGTTGTCGCGCTCGACGCTTTTACGCCACTGATCGAACGTAATACCGTTGACGACCGATTCGGGAATTTTTTTGTCGTAAAACTGATACAACCATTCCTCGTCCTCGATCAAATCGACGCGCCGGCCCTTGTGCTGAATGTAGCCGACTTCTTCGAGTAATTGCTGATTGGCCTTGAAGAACGGCGCATAGGTTTGATAATCCTGATTGACAAGACCGAAACGAATGAAATAATCGCGCGCCGCCTTCGGATCGACGTGTTCGTATGGAATCTTGCGCTTCGCCCGCAAAGTCAAACCGTACAGTAGCGTGCGCTCGTAGATGCCGCTACGACCGGCCTTTTTCTCCCAATGCGGATCATAATAATTACGCTTGACCAGATGTCCGGAACAGGCTTCGATCCATTCCGGTTCTATGCGTGCGACCGTGCGTGCATAAACCTTGCTGGTTTCGACCTGCTCGGCGGCCATGATCCATTTCGGACGCGCCTTGTGCAGTCCCGAACCCGGAAAGATGAAAAACTTGAGTCCGCGCGCGCCGAGATATTCGTATTGTTCGTGCCGGAAGCCGATATTCGACAACAGGCCCGGTAGCAATGCACGGTGAATTTCGCCGTAACCGGCCTCAATCATGTTCGGCTTCAGCTTCAACTCGCCTTTGATCACCTGCATGATCTGCGCATGAATGTCGAACCATTCCTTCATGCGGACATAGGATATAAACTGATCCTTGCAATATTTGCGAAGCTTGTTGTTCGACAGATGCTTTTTCTGCTCCTCGAAATGATTCCATAGATTCAGCAAGGTCAGAAAGTCTGATTCTTCATGACGGAAAACGGCATGTTTCGCATCGGCTTGCTGCATCTTGTCGGCCGGTTTTTCACGGGGATCTTGGATACTCAACGCCGCGACAATAATCGATACTTCATGGAGGCATTGATACTCGGCAGCTGCCAACAGCATCCTGGCCAATTTAGGATCGGTCGGCAACATGGCCAGTTGCTTACCGGTTTCGGTCAAATTACCCTGTTTATCGAGCGCATTGACTTCATGCAGCATCGTTTTGCCGTCGCGGATCATCTTGTCCTCGGGCGGCTCGATGAACGGAAAATCCTCGATATCGCCGAGGTTCAGCGCAATCATCTGCAGAATCACCGACGACAGATTTGTGCGCAGAATTTCCGGTTCGGTAAACACCGGGCGTGCTTGAAAATCTTCTTCCGAATACAGGCGAATACAGATACCTTCGGCGACACGGCCGCAGCGCCCTGCTCTTTGATTCGCGCTGGCCTGAGAGATGCGTTCGATCGGCAGACGTTGAATCTTGCTGCGATGACTATAACGGCTAATACGCGCGTGCCCGGTATCGATCACGCAGCGAATGCCCGGCACCGTCAACGACGTTTCGGCTACATTGGTCGCGAGCACGATGCGCTGTCCGCCTTTCGGCTTGAATACCCTCTCCTGTTCGGCGACGCTCAATTTCGAATACAGCGGCAGAATTTCGTATCCGGTCGGATGATGCTTGCGCAGCGATTCGGTCGTTTCGCGTATTTCCCGCTCGCCGCTCAAAAATATCAAAATATCGCCGCGCATGTCGCGCGACAGTTCGTCGACGGCATCGAGAATCGCTTGTTGCAGATCGGCCGTCGTTTCGTCATCTTCCTCGATCTGGTTTATTGGCCTGTAGCGAATTTCAACCGGGTAGGTGCGACCAGATACCTCAATGATCGGCGCATCGGCGAAATGTTTCGAAAAACGCTCCGGGTCTATCGTCGCCGACGTGACGATCAATTTCAGATCGGGACGCTTCGGCAGCAGCCATTTCATGTAACCGAGTAGAAAATCGATATTCAGGCTACGCTCGTGTGCCTCGTCGATAATGATCGTATCGTACCGATTCAGATACGGATCGTTTTGCGTTTCGGCCAGCAAAATACCGTCGGTCATCAATTTGACCAGCGATTCCTTGCGCGTTTGATCGTGAAAGCGAACTTTATAACCGACCGATTTGCCGACCGGCTCGCCCAACTCCTCGGCAATGCGGTCCGCAACCGTGCGCGCGGCGATGCGGCGCGGTTGCGTGTGACCGATAAAGCCGGCAGAACCTCGGCCGATAGCCAAACAGATTTTCGGCAACTGCGTGGTCTTGCCGGAACCGGTCTCGCCGCAGACGATAACGACCTGATTGTCCAGAATCAACTGCGCGATTTCGTCTTTTTTGCCGCTGACCGGCAAATCGGGAAATGAGATGGCGGGAATCGACGCGCGCCGTTTCGAAAACAATGCTGCCGATTGTTCGATGCGGCCGCTCAAGTCAGTGAGTTTGTCGGACGGGACCTTGCCATTTTTGGCATCTTGGCGCAAACGGTCGAGTTGGCGTTTAAGGCGATGGCGGTCTTGATTCAGACATTCCGGTAATCGATGGGCAAGTTGTTTGAATTGTGCGTGTATGGACATTCGCTTTAGGCGATAAAAATTAGCATTATAACGTTAAACTTGATCTTTTAGAGATTTATACCCATCGCAGATGAAAATTCGGCCTTGGGGTGCCCGTCAAAGGACGCCGTAAACCCAGCACCTAAATTCCATAGGCCTTTGGCAATGATTCAAAATCATGGCTTATTTAGGTGCTGGATGAATTATCCAAGACAATTAACCATGGGCTATGGAATTTAGGTGCTGGGTAAATACGTCTATGTAGGCTCTATGCCAGCTCCATGCAGGCAAAGCCTTTGCGAGCGCCATGGATGGCGTGAATGTCGATTTTGCATGAGCAAAATCGACCTAGCACCCCAAGGCCTCCTTCGACAATGCCGAAATTTGAAGTGCGAAAGGTATAGCCAAGTTTACTTTGATTAACTTATGGATCAAAGCATGATTTTGGCCTCCATTGTAAGAATTACTAAGTAAATATTTCTGAGTGTGTTACTATGGATTTTGTAAGGTCTTAGCGTGAGGCTTGCTCATGGCAAGGCCCTACATTGGCTAAAGTTAGACAAGACGCTCCATATGCATGCGCATCAGGTTTGCGGAACACGCGTCTTACCCGCGATCGTAATCCCGAGGTTTTAGCAATAGCCAAAATTATTAACTCACAAAAGGTAAACTAGAACATGAAATTTTTAAAACAGATCGTCATCGCTCTCGCCGTCACTTTTTCCCTAGGAAGCTTTACTCAAGTCCTGGCCGCAGGAAAGATTGAAAACGCAACACCGGAAGAAGTCGCCGCATCTATTGCAGGCGCCGCACAAAAGTCAGAGGATGCTTTGGCTGCCTTGAAAAACGGCGAGGCTGACGAAACTGTACTGGAGTTGATTAAAGGAGCGCGTCAAGACTCTAAGCGCATTGAAGTTGGCAGATTGGATGTCAAAAGAACCAGAGCTGCAGCTCATTTGAAAAAAGCACGTAGAGCCGTCAGAAAAGGCGACAAAGCTCAAGCCGAGGCTTCTTTAATCGAAGCAATTAAAGGCTACCAAGAAGTTAAAGCCGAATATTAATTTAAGTTAAACCGGCGCTTGGGCAACTACAACTTGCCCAAGCTTCACCAAACCCCATCCCACGTTAAAATTCCATCCCACGTTAAATTCCATCCTGAGCCCCCCGCTCTCCGCAATCCCGCCTACTTTTTAATTTAGAGCAGCTCAAAAGTCTGCTAAAATCGCATCCTTTTTTACTGTGCATAATAAAGGATCGCCATGTCGGAATTCCATAATGTTTCTGTCGTCAAAAAAGCTAACGTCTACCATAACGGTAATGTTACGAGCCGTACCGTTAAATTTGCCGACGGTAGCATCAAAACTTTAGGCTTTATGTTACCGGGAGAATACACTTTCAACACAGTCGATAAAGAATTGATGGAAATAATCGACGGAGAACTTGAATTATTATTGCCAGGCTCCGAACAATGGCAAAAAGTTAAGAGGGGCGAGTCGTTCGACGTTCCTGCGAATGCGCAATTTAAAATCAACATCAAAAGCCCTACCGATTATTGCTGCTCTTATTTTAAATAACGCGAGCGGATTCAAATAACAATAACTCTTCCCAATAACTATACCCATCGCAGATCAAAGTTCGGCGCAGGGGCGTCCGTCAAAGGACCCGCGAATACATCCTTGTAGGTTCTATGCCAGCTCCATGCTGGCCCCTCACCTAGCGTTAGGTGAGGGGCCGCACACCCCGGCGCCTCCTCAGGCACTGCCAAAATTTGAAGTGCGAAAGGTATACTTATCATCAATTTTGGCATTTTTGCAATGGTTTCTGCGTCGCGTTTTCGGCAAATATTTGCTCAATCAATATCAAAATAGCCCTCATGACATTCATTGCTTAGTCGGTCTTTACCGGGTAGACCTTACCGGAAAGATCGACAACACTCCGGTCGGCAACCCCGAAGACTTCTATATCATAAGGTAGCTTTGCGTAATAACTGTCATGCTGATGCCCATGAAAAATTTTTTTGACCCCCATGGCCTTGGCAATATCATCGATCGCGCTAAAACCGTATTCATGGCAACCTGGTGCTTCATGCGTCACCAATATATCGGCCTTAAGGCGCTTCAATGACTCCACTTCGTCGTGCCAAATCGCCGATTTTAATTTAAGCGATAATCCATTTTTTTTAATATGCCCAGGCTGGCTGGCGAGATAATGCGCTTTGTTTTTCCATCGGGGCTTTTGCGGCGGATACCAGATGCGTCCAAGAAATATTCCGCCTAAACCGGCTATTCGAAGCCCGGCGATTTCACGGACTTTCAAATGAAGGCCGTATTCGGCCAATTCGGAGTTGAAAAGGTAATGATAACGGCGCGGAAAGTCGAAATCGTGGTTGCCTGGAATCCACCAAATTCGTGTCAAACCGATTATCTTTTGTAGATACTGCTCCAAAGGCCGTTCAAGGTCGCAATCGCCTAATAAAACAACTGCATCAGGTCTGTTTACAATCGCCGAATTAATCAAGGATTGAAAATCTCCATGGGGATCTCCGGCAAATAAAATCCGATTATTCGGGCTCATAGTCTAGCGATAGACATTTTGATGTCATCTCTTGGTATAAGGAAAGTAACCGATTTTGACGTGTGGAGGTATTTCAAGCAAGTGAAATTGTTGTAGACCGCTCATGCTTCGACTTGGCTCAGCACAAACGGTTTACAAAACATGCCAACGACTTTTTTAGGGTAATATGCATATATAAAATCAATCTCTTAGAAGCTTGACAAGCTTTCCAATACACGCTCGATGTCGGCCTCCGAATGATAAAAGTGCGGTGAAAAGCGGACTCCTTGGCCTCTCAATGCGCAAACGATACCGCAGGCTTGCAATTGCTCGAACAACAGTTTATTCGACAGTGTTTTATGTCTAAATACAACAATGCCGGATTTTAATTTACGAGTTCGGTGGCTAATCAATTCCAAGCGTTCATTTTGCATAATGCCTTCGGCAAGCCGATCGGCATTGCCGATAACCGCTGCTTCAACATAATCCATACCGGTTTCCAGCAATAATGACAAACTGGCCGACAAGGCATGAATGCCCAGTATATTGGGACTACCGCACTCGAATCGCTTCGCGCCGGGATGTACTTCCCAGGGCTTGTTTTCATAGTTGTGGATATGTTTAACCATGTGCCAGCCGAACTGAGTCAATTGCAATTGCGCTCGGGCGGCCGGATGAGAGTAAAAAACCCCCAAGCCTTCGGGGCCGCACATCCATTTATGACCGTCGGCCATCACAAAATCGGCTTGATAGGCTTGCACATCGAATTCAACAGAGCCTAAACTTTGAATCGCATCGATGCAAAAAAGAATCCCGTTGGCTTTACAAAAACGGCCTATTTTTTCCAAATCCAGTCGCAGACCGGAAGCGAATTCTATCGAACTCACGGTCAATAAGCGTGTATTGTTGTCGACTAATGCAAATAGGGCCTCTTCCGGGGCGTAAGTACCGTTCAAGTCTGCCTGGCGAAATTCGACGCCCCGTCCTGCCAAGGATTGCCAGGGTATTCGATTGGAAGGAAACTCCTCGTTCGTCGAGACGATATTGTCGCCGTCGTTCCAATCCAAGCCGTAAGCGACAAACGAAAGCGCTTCTGACGTATTTTTAACCAACGCGATATCGTCAGACGAAGGCGCATTCAACAAAGCTTGAAATTGACCGCGAAGCTCGTTTTCTTTTTTGAGCCAATCGGGGTAATGGTAAGCACCGAACTGCGTATTTTGCTCGGCAAATGCTTTTACGGCATTGCATGCCCGTAGTGGCCACGGAGCAACAGCAGCATGGTTTAAATAAATTAATTCCTCGGCCAATGGAAATTCAGGATGATTCATACGTCAAGTCCGTTCTAGTAATGTCCCAGGGAAGACTAAACAAGCAACTGCCGTAATGCAAGCATCTGCGTCAATTAGACGCGCCTGTCACCGCCGAATCAGACCCGATCGAAAGTGAATGCCATGCATTCTATGGCGTAAAAACCAATACAACGATAAAATAGCCGGTTTTATAAAAATCACCTTTCAATCCCTAGAGGCCATTATGAATCAAGATACCATTAACCTAGTTCAACAATACTACGCTGCTTTCAATGCCGGCGACATGGATACCTTTTTAAACTTGCTGACCGATGACGTCATTCACGATATCAATCAAGGCGAGCGCCAAATCGGCAAAGAAGCCTTTACGCAGTTCATGGCTTGCATGAACAATAATTACAAGGAAGAATTGGTCGACATGGTCATCATGGCCACCCCGGACGGCAAACGCGCCGCCGCGGAGTTCGTTGTCTTGGGCGAATACTTACAAACGGACGAAGGCTTACCGGAAGCTGCCGGACAAACTTACAGACTGCCTGCGGGCGCCTTCTTCGAAATCCGCGATAACAAAGTCGCTCGCATTTCCAATTATTACAACTTGGAAGACTGGATTGCTCAAGTTAATAGCTAATTCGGCTTTCAATCGATTCCCGAGTCCCGGCGCGGGAATCGAATGCCTAAATTTCCAAATCCGGCGGACCTGATTACCACGTTCCGGTATTTTGCATCGACGCCCAAGGTTCTCTCGACTCCAGCGGCTCGCTTTTTTGCAGTAACTCGATCGAAATTTGATCCGGCGAGCGAATGAAAGCCATATGACCATCCCGAGGCGGCCGATTAATCGTAACGCCTGCATCCATCAATTTTCGGCAAGTTTCGTAAATGTCGTCGACCTCGAAAGCCAAATGGCCGAAGTTGCGGCCGCCGGTGTATTCCTCAGGGTCCCAATTGTAGGTCAATTCCAGCAACGGCGCCTCTTGGATCTCGGCCTGCTCCTTATCTTTCGGCGCCGCCAAATAAACGAGCGTAAAGCGGCCCGGCTCGCTCTCCATTCGCTTGGTTTCGATCAATCCGAGCTTATTGCAATAAAAATCCAATGCTTCGTCCAAATCGCGAACCCGGACCATCGTGTGTAAATAACGCATGTTGTTGACTCCTTATATTTTAAATAGACGAGTTTATGGGAATTCCACTCTGAGATTCAACCTTCCAACCTTACTCAAAATTGCCGAATTTTAAATACCCTCAAACCACCGAAGTGCTATTATCGGCTTGTGCCATTCATGGTGCTCATATAACATAGTTATGCACTTTTTAGAAGTTACAGAGGCTATCCCTATGTGCAATACCTGCGGTTGTAATATCACGCCCGGTAATCGTCCTTTCGTTTTAGCGGAAAAACCGACTAACGGTACCACGACGGTCACGGTGCTGAAAAATCTACTCGCCAAAAACGACAGCCAAGCCGAACATAACCGGAGCCATTTCGATGCCCGGAAGGTCTTGGCGATCAACCTGATGTCCTCGCCCGGCTCGGGCAAAACCGCCTTGCTCGAAGCGACGATCAAGCGACTGAACGGTTCTTTAGGTCTGGCCGTAATCGAAGGCGATCTTGAAACCGAGAACGATGCCGCCAGAATTCGCGCGCATGGCGTACCTGCGCATCAAATCACGACAGGGACTGCGTGTCATCTCGATGCGCATCTGGTTCACGATGCCCTCCATCATATCGACTTGTCGTCTATCGATATCTTGTTCATAGAAAATGTCGGCAACCTCGTTTGTCCAGCCAGTTTCGATTTAGGCCATCATCTGAACGTCACCCTGCTCTCGACGACCGAAGGTGACGACAAACCGGCCAAGTATCCTGTCATGTTCCGAGCGGCGGATTTGATGCTGATCACTAAGACCGACTTATTGCCGTTTCTCGACGATTTTTCACCGGAAAGGGCCGAACAAGCACTACGTAATTTAGCCAGTAAAGCGCCGGTGTTTAACCTATCTTCTCGGCAGAATAACGATTTCGGGTTGGATGCCTGGATCGATTGGCTGCACGAACAACTCCAAGCGCATCGAAATAAACTGGCACAACAACAAACGACACGCCCGAACGTCCAGCGCGACGGCCAACTATTACACGCCGATCCGGCGCAAGTCCGCTTTCGCCCGGTTGTTAAAGCCGGCGCACCAGCCTGAGGTCTTCCGATGGCACTCGATGCAGGACAATGGCTCGATAAAATCCGCGCACTGCCTTTGACCTCGCCGGTGCGCATCATGAACGTTTGCGGCGGTCATGAGCGTTCGATTTCGATGGCGGGACTCAGAAGCGCCCTGCCCGACATGATTGATCTGATTCCGGGGCCCGGCTGCCCGGTTTGCATTTGTCCGGAAGAAGATATTTATCAAGCGATACAAATTGGCTTGAACGAACCCGATAGCATCGTCGTGGCGTTCGGCGATATGCTGCGCGTGCCGGTCAATGTTTCGAGCAAATCAGTACGTTCTCTCGAACAAGCCAAAGCCGCCGGCGCCGACATTCGCCCGATCGCCTCGCCTTCCGAAGCGGTTCGAATCGCGAAAGCCGAACCCGGTAAAACCGTCGTGTTTTTCGTCGCCGGTTTCGAAACAACTTGCGCCCCGGTCGCCGGCATGCTCGCCGAAGGCATCCCCGATAACTTATTGCTGCTAATGAGCGGCCGCCTGACGTGGCCGGCGGTTGCAATGCTACTCGACTATGAAACGCCCTCGTTCGATGCGCTGATAGCCCCGGGCCATGTTTCAACCGTGATGGGGCCTGAGGAATGGCAATTCGTCGTGGACCGCCACGGTTTCCCGGCCGCGATTGCCGGTTTCACGCCGGACAGTTTATTGGCGGCGATTTATTCTGTCTTACGACAAAAACTCGACGGCCGAATTTTTTTGGATAATTGCTACGAACAAGTCGTTAAACCGCATGGCAATCCAACTGCCCGCCGATTAATCGAAAGCACATTGACGATCATTGACGCCCCTTGGCGAGGAATCGGCATCATACCGGCATCGGGACTTGAGCTTAGCGCCGGCTATGCACAGCATAACGCCCGGCTTCGTTTTCCCGTTCATGCCGAAAATGCGAGAAAAAATGCCGGTACGATGCCGCCGGGCTGCGACTGTGCAAGAGTCGTGCTGGGCCGCATCAAGCCGGTCGATTGCAAGCTCTACGGCGCCTCCTGCACGCCTCGCTCGCCGGTTGGCCCGTGCATGGTTTCCGATGAAGGCGCCTGCCGAATTTGGTGGTCGTCGGGAATCAGGACTCGATCAGCCGAACACGAAAAAACGACTTGCACTTAATTTGCTGAACCCGCCTTGTATTGAAATCCATTCAAACACCTTCTTCTTGCAAAACCGATGCGCGCCGCTTGATTGTCACCGGTCAAGTGCAAGGCGTCGGATTTCGTCCCTTCGTATGTCGTTTGGCCCATGAATTAAACTTAAGCGGTTGGGTACTCAACCGGACCGGTACTGTTGAAATTTTGATACAAGGCGAGCCGAACCGGATCGACCGGTTCATGGAACGTCTTGTTGATAACGCCCCTCCTCTCTCAAGACCGACACTCGCAAGTTGGCAAACCGCCGAACCCGACGACCTAGATACATTTTCGATTCTCGATAGTATTGCCGAGTCGTCATCTGCCATACACATACCGCCGGATTATTTTTTATGCGACGACTGTCTTGCCGAATTGAATGACCCGAAACAACGCCGTTACCGTTACCCGTTCATCAATTGCACGCAATGCGGACCCCGTTACACGCTGATCAAAAAACTGCCCTACGACCGCGTTAACACCACCATGGCCGAATTCGAACTGTGTTCCGACTGTCGAAAAGAATACGAAAATCGCCTGGACAGGCGATTTCACGCTCAACCTTTGGCATGCTCGGTTTGCGGACCGTCATTGACTTTTCACATCTCCGGCGAAAAAACCATTTCGGATACCGGAAAGGCTTTGACCGCCTGTATCGAAGCCTTACGTGCGGGGGCAATCGTTGCGGTCAAAGGAGTCGGCGGTTATCACCTGATCTGCGATGCAAGCTCGGAGGCAGTAGTCCAACGCTTGCGAGAACGAAAACAACGCGCCTGCAAACCGCTCGCGGTTCTCCTTCCTTGTCGCGGTCCAAAAGGTCTAACAGCCGTGATGGAATACGCAGAACCCGACCCGGCAGAATTGACTTTATTGCAAGACCCGCTCCGTCCTATCGTCTTGGTCGAGAAACGAAACGGCAGTCCACTGGCCGAATCCGTCGCGCCCGGTATCACCGAAATCGGCATCATGCTGCCTTATAGCCCATTGCATCATCTATTAAGCGCCGACTTTGGCGGTCCGTTAGTTGCGACATCCGCCAATATCAGCGGCGAACCCGTCATGACCGACGGAGATGAAGTCGAGAGGCGGTTAAGCCGGGTAGCCGATGCTTTTTTACATCATAACCGTCCGATATTGAGACCGGCGGACGATGCGGTCTTCAGAAAAATTGCCGGTAGCATGAGACCGATTAGACTGGGCCGCGGCTGTGCACCTTTGGAAATGACACTCCCGTTTACGTTACAAGAGCCGGTGCTTGCAGTGGGCGGACACATGAAAAATGCCATAACATTGGCTTGGGACGACCGCGCCGTGATATCTCCGCATATCGGCGACCTCGGATCGAGGCGGAGTCAGGAAGTCTTCGAACAAACCATAAACGAGCTCGCAACGCTCTACGGCATAAGCGTCAGAAAAGTCATTCGCGACGCGCACCCTAATTACAGGTCGAGCCGATGGGCCGAACAATCGGGACTTCCAGTAACGCAAGTATTTCATCATCATGCCCATGCCTCGGCATTAGCCGGCGAATACGGCTTATTCGAAACAATGCTGGTTTTTACCTGGGACGGGACTGGCTACGGTGAAGACGGCACGATCTGGGGAGGCGAAGCGTTATTGGGCAAGCCCGGGGAATGGCGACACGCGGGATCTTTAAAACCCTTCAGAATACCCGGCGGCGACAAAGCTGGTCGCGAACCGTGGCGAAGCGCAGCGGCTTTATTTTGGGAATGCGGCCGGGAATGGCAAGAATGCCCATTCCCTACCGAACTCTTGAAAAAAGCTTGGCAACACGAGCTCAATGCACCCTTATGCAGTTCCGCCGGTAGATTGTTCGATGCCGCATCGGCATTGCTAGGGCTGGTATCGAAAGCCGATTACGACGGCCAAGCTCCGATGGAACTGGAAGCTTTGAGCGCCGATAGCGGACCGGGGCCAATGCTGCCCTTGGAACAAAACGGAAACGGTATTTGGCGGAGCGACTGGACGCCTTTATTGGCAATGCTGCAGAATAAGAAATTATCTAAACAGGAACGAGCCGGTCAATTTCATGCAAGTCTAGCCGAAACGATCCGAGGCCAGGCTATCCGGATTAGAACAACGCACCGAATCGACAGGATTGGTCTCTGCGGCGGCGTGTTTCAAAATAAGCGATTGACCGAATTGGCGATAGAATACTTGAAACAGGAAGGCTTCGAGGTTTATCTACCGGAACGGTTACCCGCCAATGACGCCGGCATCAGTTACGGACAAATCATCGAAGCCTGCTCGGTTTGAACCATTGTCGACAAACTCTATACTTTTCGTAGCGATAGTCACTGGATTAATGACAATTTAGAGCTGACCCGATACAGTTTGACTTATTCTGATTTCACGCAAAAACTGACTAGCCCCCGCACTTTACTGCCATTAAGTTAAGCCATTCGTAGTGAGCCTGTTGAGCCATGAACAGCTTAACAAATCAACTCGGACTTTTCTGTTCTCCTTTCGACTTAGTTCAGCACGAACGGTCTGTAACATATGCTAACTGCTCTTTTTATGTTCAAGGCCTTTGCCTTTGCAAGACAGCACTCCGCATTTAATTGATCAGTTCCCTGCATTTAAAGCCCATTAGCACTTGGTCACCCTCTTTTTTAAAAAAATAGTTACCTCCGGGTTCATTCGATTTAAATCCCTTAAATTCTGCAAGCCGCAACACATTTATTCTCGCTGCGTAAGTTTCACGAAAGTTTCAAGAAAGTTTCGCGAAAGCTTGGTGAAAGGCATGTGAAAGTATTAATCAATAACATGAGCTTGCCCCATTTTTAAAAGGATTGAATATGAAAAGAACAATCTTGATTCCGACCGATTTTTCGGTGGAATCGCTGAATTTGGTCAACTATACCCTAGCTAACGCCGGAGACGACAAGCTGTATTTCGTTTTGACGCATTGCCGATTTCTTTCCGATTGTCCAATCGACCTTTTGTATTTTTCAAAGACCGAATTGCTTCAGTCCTTGAAGAATCCAGAATTCAAAAAAGCATGCAAGGCCTTACGTCAAAGTTATTCAGCCGACAAAGTACTAATTAAAACGGAACTCTTTACCGGCTTGAATCAAGCCGCTTTCAAAACCTTTATCGACGGCAACCAAATCAATGAAGCCGTCATTCCGAAACGTTACAACCCTAGGTTAAACCGGCAAAAAAGCTTCAATCCGATTCCTTTCATTCGCAGAAGCCACCTGAAAATCACCGAAGTTTCATTAGGCGCTAAGCAAAACGCCCAAGGTAACCAAGACTTAATACTATTGCCGAATGGCTTCCTACGTGCTTAGGGTAATCAAGTCGGGCATTTGTTAACTTGATATTTTGCAAGCAATTTATGAGAACTATTAAAAAACATATTCAAGAAGGATTAGGCGGCTCCGATATTAGCAAAATAGTTGCTCTGCTCGATTTTTCAGAACCTTCCGCCGATTGCTTAGCTCACGCGACTGCAGTCAGGTGACAGCTATTCTCTTGGGTCGTGTAACCTCGCAGGTCATTGCCGAAGCTCAAATACCGGTACTCGCGATCAAGCATTTCGGCGATCAAATGAGCATCATGAAAGCTTTATTGGCCAGCCGATTCTGGGAACGGCCGAATCCTAAAACTAACTAAAGGAGAAACGATAGATGACGTTTAATCCTCCGGAAATTCCGCGGGATTAAACCTACAACGACCAAAGAAAGAACGGCAAAAAACATCCGTTGGCTCGTTAACGAGCAACCGAGGAAACAATGTAATTTACAACGCGATCAAAACCATGAAAATCTTACTCGTAGAAGACGATGCCGTTCTGGCGGATGGATTGGCATATACCCTCTCCCGATCCGGCTATGATGTCACCTGTGCACCGAACGGTAGTTATGCGGAAGGCGCTTTGCTCGCGCAAGACTTTGACTTGTTGATACTGGATTTAGGATTACCCGACATGGACGGTAGCGAAATCTTATGGAAACTGAGAATGCGCAAGGATACGGTTCCCATCTTGATTTTAACGGCTCGAGACGGATTAAACGACCGAATTGATGGGCTTAAGCGCGGCGCGGATGATTACATGGTGAAACCATTCGATTGCAGGGAATTGGAATCACGCGTCCATGCTCTCATTCGTCGAAGTTACTGTGGTTTTAGTAAAGATATTGTGGTTGGTAGACTAACCCTCGACACCCTTGAGCACCAAGTTCTGGTCGACGGAGATCCATTAATTTTGTTTCAGCGCGAATACGGTGTGCTCGAAACGCTTATGCTACAGGCCGGATACGTAGTCAGTAAGGATAAAATCGCTCAGCGTTTATCGACTGGCGGAGATGAACTAGGTGATAATGCCATAGAAGTCTATATACACCGTTTACGTAAACGTCTAAAGCCTTTCGAAGTCAATATCAGAACTATAAGAGGGTTGGGATATTTGTTGGAAAACGGCAAAAATACTTAAATTTTGCGCGACTGGCCGGTATATTGCGGGATTAAGTGATCGAAACGTTTCACGTTACGATCTGTTAATCCTATCATCACCACGACTCATAACCAAAACGATTCATCTTTTATTTCGTTGAGTAAATAAGGACGTATTCACCCAGCGCCTAAATTCCATAGCCCATTGGTTACTGTGAAAGTTCGTAGATTTGGACTCTTTATATCTAATTTTTCGATATACGAAGCTCGGCAGAGAAAATGTCGGCTCCGAAGAGGGCGCGGTTGCTCGACCGGCAGGCGTCGGCGGCAGGGCAGATTTTTGCTCCTGCAAAATCTGCATTCATGCCATCCATGGCAATCAGATTCCGCCGTCGAGCCTACACGGACGTATTCACGGCGTCCTGTCAAGCGAGTCATCAAACCGCCAAAAACCTTCTGCTTGTATAAGTTATTTTGTGCATATTCCTAAGGTATGTTTGACAGCTCGAAGACCTAACATATCCGCGGCAGTGGGTCGTCTTCAAGCTCCTCTAGTATTCGTTCTCCGCCTAACGCCGTCTCCAAAATCACCTGGGCCCTACCGGCATGAACTTCGCCGATAATCGCCGCATCGCTACAACCCGCGCTACGCATTCTTTTAAGCGCTTCTTCGGCATCGCCGGCACTGACTACGGCCATTACCCTCCCTTCGCAGGCTAAATAATAAGGGTCGTAACCTAGGATTTCGGCGACGGTTTTGACTTGTTCGTTAATCGGTATCGCCGTTTCGACCAGTTTGACCGTGTCGGCCACAGCCGAGGCAATTTCGTGCGCGACAGTCGCTATTCCGCCTCGGGTCGGGTCGCGCATAAATCGTAACCCGGGCAGATCCAGCAATGCACGCGTCACTGGGAACACACTTGCCGCGTCCGATTTTAACGTTCCGCTCAAGCCGAATTGCTCCCGCGCCAACAACACGGCACAACCATGATCGCCGACAGTTCCGCTAAGCAAAATGCAATCGCCGGCCTGAATATTATCAATACCCAGATTAATCGATCGACTACGCTGTCCGACCCCGGTTACGGCAAAATAAACACCGCCGCCCTGCCCCCGGCGTAATACTTTGGTATCGCCGGCTACGATATCAACGCCGCATTCTCGGCAAGCTTCAGCCATACTTCGAATAAGCCGATCAAGCACGACTATCTCCAAGCCTTCTTCGATAAATGCGTTGAGACTCAAGTAACGCGGCGTTGCGCCTGCCACAGCCAAATCGTTCACTGTTCCATGGATAGCCAGGCTACCGATATTACCGCCGGGAAATTCTAATGGATCGACCGTAAAACCGTCCGTCGTGATCATCAACTCACCATCCGGTTCGTCGAAAGGCATGGCGGCCGCATCGGCCCGGGTATCGAGCCAGGCATTATCGAGATATTTGGCGAATAAATGCTCGATCAATTCGCGCATGAAACGTCCACCATTACCATGTGCAAGCGTAATGTAGGTATCGGAAAATGAATGTTCTGTTATCATGATGACTTTAGTAAAAATCTTAGGTGGGTGTGTTTTTTAGGATGCGCAAGCCGTAAAGCCATTCAACAATCACGACTCTATTAACTGCTTTTGCCGCCAAGATACTAGCATGTTATAAAATCAATTGCCCTGGAGCGTTAAACTGGTTTTTTTACTACAAGCACTAAGTTTTATCCTCAAATTAGCCGAAAAGGTGTGACATGAATAAAAAGTCAATCAATGCAATTATCGGAATCACCGCGTTCTTCGCTTACGGTAATGCGGCTCAAGCCCATACCTTCGGCGCGGAAGGCGCGGGTTTTGCCGAAGGATTCATCCATCCGTTCATAGGCGTCGATCATTTGCTGGCGATGCTGGCAATTGGCATTTGGGCCGTACAATTGGGTCATAAAGCGCTATGGCGCTTGCCGGCCGCTTTTGTCGGTACGATGAGCCTGGCGGCATTATTGGCCTCGTATGGACCGGTCCTACCTTTGTTGGAATTAGCCATTGCCGCAACGGTATTGTTTTTAGGTATTATATTAATGTTTTCGGTGCGTTTACCAATCGCCGCCGGTATGCTGATCGCCGGTTTATTCGCAAGCGTTCATGGCTACGCGCACGGATTGGAAATGCCGCAAGCCGCATCGCCTTTATTTTACGGCGCCGGTTTCATTGCAGCGACCTCACTAGTCCATGCGTTCGGCATTACGATGGCCGTGCTAATTAAACGCCAGCTTTGGTTGACTAGAGCCGGGGGGCTCGCAATTGCGACCGCAGGACTTTACCTAGCCACTGCCACAATTTAAAACTCATTTCGAGAATTCTCATGTGTCTTGCCATTCCTATGCAAATTGCCTCTATTAACGGTAGTCGCGCTGTTTGTTCGACCAAAGGCATCGAACGAGAAGTCAGTTTGTTTCTACTGCAGGATGAGCCGATAGCCATCGGCGATTATGTTCTCATCCATGTCGGCTACGCAATCCAGAAAATCAGTGCAGAAGAAGCACGATCGACCTGGGAATTACTCGATCAAATGCTGACCGAGGATGCGGAGCATGCATGAACTGTCGCTATGCGAGGATTTGCTGGATCAGGTAAAAAGTCTGGCACGGCAAAATCAAGCGACAAAAGTTGCCAGCATCACGGTTAAAATCGGTGTTTTATCGGGTGTAGAGCCTTTATTGTTGCAAAGTGCTTTTGAAATCAATCGCGTCGATACGATAGCCGATGGTGCCGTTTTGATTATTGAACGACAAGCGGCGCAAATCGTCTGTGAACAGTGCGGCATCGAGTCGGAGGTACCAGCTAATCGGCTCTATTGCCCAATCTGCCAAAGTCGGGAAACTCGGCTTACTGCCGGCAGCGAAATGATTCTCGAAAGGCTTGAATTGGATACTTTGGCTTGATTGTTATGTTAAAACTCATGTTTGCTTTGGCTTAGCTAATTGAGTTATAAATAAATCACTATCGGTATTTCATAGAAAATTGTTTTTTTTGGTACGACTATTTTACTCACTATTAATTAAGGTAACTTCATGGCCGATTATAAAAAATATCAATGTTTAGAATGCGGACATATTTACGACGAGCAATTAGGCGATCCGGATAGCGGAATCGCCCCAGGTACTCGTTGGGATGATATTCCTGATGATTGGGTTTGCCCTGAGTGCGGAGCTGAAAAAAGCGCTTTCGAGCCACTCTAAGTACAATTGCCATGAAAGTCGTGATAATCGGATCGGGGTTTGCCGGCATAACCTTTGCCGAAAAACTACATACTTTAAACCCCGACGCTCGTATCACCGTGATAACACGGGAAAGCGACGGCTTTTATTCTCGGCCGTTGCTTTCTCACGGCTTCAGCAAGGATGCTATAGAGCAATCCATCATTCTCAAAACATTTGAAACTATTCGCCAAAAAGGGATTGAAGTTCTAACAGAGACCGAAGCGGAAGTTATCGATCGCCACCATAAAATCGTCAATTTGGCAGCCGGATCGAGAAAAACAACTATAGACTATGATGTTCTAGTTTTAGCCCAAGGCTCTGCAGCCTTCATCCCGCCGACCTTAATGGCCGATCGCAATAATTTTCATCTCCTTAACAGCCTTGCCGACCTCAAAGAATTACGTCAGATACGCAAAACGTTGTTGAACAAGAACAAACCGCCTCATTGGGCAATTATCGGCGGCGGCTTAATCGGTTGCGAAGTGGCATCGGATTTAGCCGTTTCGGGTGATAAAGTCAGCTTGTTTCATGCCATGGATCGTTTGATGGAGCGGCAGCTGAGCAATGGAGACTCGGCAAAACTGCTTAAAATTTTGAAAAATAGCGGAGTTAACGTTTTATTTAACCAATCTGTCACCGGCATCGACAAGAAAAGCGGCGAAATACTTGTTAATTCCAATAACGGCGGTAAATTTGATGTGGCTCTAGTCTCTTGTGGATTCAAGCCGAGAACTGAACTTGCTGCCGCAGCGGGACTGGCTGTCAACCGAGGGATAAAGGTGAATTCATTCATGCAAACCACCGATCCGGCCATCTTTGCAATCGGTGACGTCGCCGAACTACCTAACGGTAAACTATATGCCTTTATTTTGCCGATACGCGGGCAAGCACAATGGCTGGCTGAATACTTAGTCGATGAAGATATTCAACCTTGGATAGCCCCGGACTTTAAGCCCAAATCGAAGGTACATGGTTTTGTCGCCGATAATCCACAGTTTTTTTAATTTTTGATCGATTACTACTGCCCAGTCTTTTGATTCACACTACCATATAAACCGATTACCATGCATTCGTTTATCGACGGCCCGGTTTTAAGCTTAATCATCGCCAGTATTGAAAACCGGACACCTTCGACACCGGTTATCGAAGCGGTCAACGAAAGCGCAATCGCGCTTTTTGGTTATCAAACGCAACAGCTAATCGATAAACCTCTCGACAGACTATTATCACCGTCTAATCCAGAGAAATTTTGGCAGGAGATGCTGGAGAAAATGCCTTTCGAGCAAACCAGCGTCAGTTTTCAAGCCGAACTGAAGGATGCAACCGATTCTCCATTTCCCGCATTGATTTCATTATGCCGTCTTGCTTTAAGCGAAGCCGATAATGTAAGCCGATTTGCTTTGCTGATTCAAAAGCTTGGTGAAAAAACTCAGCTCGACATCAACCTTATCTTAATGCTCAGAGCCGTTGAGCAAAGCGCTAGCGCAGTTATTATCACCGACCCTTCCGGACGCATCGAATACATTAATCCGAAATTCTGTGAAATGACCGGATACTCTAAGGAAGAACTACTCGGTTTTAACCCGAAAATTTTGCAGTCGGGCGATACGACAGCCGAGCAATATCTAAACATGTGGCAACAACTGTTAAGTCGGGGCGAATGGCGCGGAGAAATTAAAAATCAAAAGAAAAACGGTGAAGATTACTGGGCGTTTGAAAGCATCAGCACCATAAAAAACAGCCAAGGTCAAATTACGCACGTTCTCGCTGTCGAAGAAGATATCACCGAACGCAAGCATTTTGAAGCGGCACTTAAGGAAAGCGAGGAACGGTTTCGGCAAATGGCCGAAATGACCGGAGAATGGCTGTGGGAGCAAGATCCGAACGGATATTACATCTATAGCAGTAATGCGGTCGAAACCATCATCGGCTATATCCCTGAAGACGTCTTAGGAAAACACTATACGGAGCTGTTGACACCTCAAGATCAAACCAGCTTTCAGACTTTTTCTTCGGTACATAAACCTTTCTATTCGCTACTGAATCATTATCGTCATAAAGACGGACACGAAGTAATCGCTGAATCTACCGGATTACCGATTACCGACAAACAAGGCAATTTGATTAAATGGCGCGGCGTGGACAGGGATATCACGGCACGTAAACATTATGAAGACGCATTAATAGAAAGTGAGAAAAGAACAAGGTTAATTATAGAAACCGCGCTCAATGCCATTATCATCATGGATTCCTACGGCATCATTACCGATTGGAACCAAAGAGCCGAACTCATGTTCGGATGGTCTCGCGAGGAAGCAATAGGTCAAAATGTCGCCGGGTTGATTGTTCCTAAACGCTTTCGTAAATCGCTGAACGACGAACTGCAAACTTTTTTGCAAACCGGCAAAAGCCCGGTTTTGAATAAACTGACCGAACAGATCGCTTTACGTAAGGATGGTGTCGAATTTCCTATCGAACTCAGTGTAGCGCCGCTAAAAATCGGCCATGCTTACGAATTCAGCGGATTTGTGCATGATATTACCGGGCGAAAAGCCGCCGAACGCCAAATACGCATGGCCCAGGTGAATTTAGCCATTGCGCAAAATGAAATGAGAATTGCTCAAAACATACAAGCATCGTTGCTTCCCTCTGCACCGATTATATCGAATCAGTTCAAAATCACCGGGTTTTGCCTACCTGCAACGCAAGTCGGAGGCGATTATTTCGATTATTTTTACCGTGACGAAACACATCTCGACATAGTCATTGCCGACGTCTCAGGTCATGCCGTGGGACCCGCTTTATTTATGGTTTCGGCAAGAAGCGCCATTAGGGCGCAAGCGCATTGGCCGGCATCGCCGGCGCAAACGCTTAATGTGTTAAACGACTTTCTGTTTGCCGATCTCAACCATTCCGACTACTTTATCACCTTATTCTACCTGCAATACGATACGCAAACTCACCACCTAAAGTATGCCAATGCCGGACATCCGCCTCCTCTACTTTACCGTCGTGATCGAGCTCAATGCGAGCAACTCGACACGGACGGTCTCATCGTCGGCGTTCGGGAACATGTCGAATTCGAGGAAAAAAGGACTATGCTGGCCGAAGGCGATTGTTTACTTCTTTACACGGACGGCTTGACCGAGGCGGAAAACCCCCAAGGCGACTTTTTCGGTACCGAACGGCTCGTGGATATTTTTTCTCAGTCCATTGAATACGAACCGAACACCATAATCGATCATATTGTTCAACAGCTCAAACAATTTTGCCAAACCGAAGTGTTTAATGACGATATTACGCTGATGGTGTTTAAGAGGGTGAATAGTGAATAGTGAATAGTGAATAGTGAATAGTGAATGGACTGCTTGCTTGGATTTAGGTTCGGAAATACTTATTAATTTTTCTCTATTGAATTCAGTGTCCTGCGCTTACTGCAGTTGGTAGAGACATTTCCGCTTTTTTACAAGCACCGCTGGGTTTACAAAACCCGTCCGGCTAGTCATTCACTATGTACCTTTTACTATTTACCATTCACTATTCCCGCCTATTATTTTGCATTATCATTTCGCTCATTAAGAGCCGTTACAGACCGATTCACCGGAAAATCATGGAAACCCCATTAAGCCACTTTGTTCAGGTATTAAATTCTTTTCGCGAAGGTGAAACAACCTTCGGCGATTTGTCGAAACAAATGCGTCAGCTGCTTAGCCAACATCCCGAACAATCAGGCGAACTACGCAAGTTGCTGGATGACTTCTTTGAACAGGGCTATTTACCACCGCAAATTCACCAGGGTTTAATCGCACAAACAACCCTATCTCTGCATAATGCCGACGAAACACGAATAAGCACGTCCTCTCACGAGCAAGATGAAACCATTGTCCGGCCAACAACAAAAACCAATACACCAAAACCGGGCGAAAGCATTCAACCGAATGTTGACTTCGAGAAAACCCGGTTGACTGATCGTTTCGAATCCACAGCCCAAAGGGGTGCGGTTAGTTCGGTTGATATAACATCCGGACAAACGATTAATACGACTCGCGGCACTAGATATTCCGGATCATCGGGATTTAGCTCAACCGAATCTGAAATAATTGGTATCGGCTCGGTGTTAAAAGACCGTTTCATACTGGAGGAATTACTCGGTAGCGGCGGCATGGGCGTCGTTTATAAAGCGCTGGATTTACGCAAACAGGAAGCTCAAGATAAGTCTCCTTATGTCGCATTGAAAATTTTAAACGACGAATTCAAGGATAACCCAACTTCCTATATTGCTTTGCAACGGGAGACAAGAAAGGCTCAAACACTGGCTCATCCGAATATCATTACCGTCTATGACTTCGACAGAGACCGATCGCATATTTTTATGTCGATGGAAGTATTGACCGGCCAATCACTAAAAGACTACATCAATAAAGTTATTCCTAACGGTATGCCGTTCAAAAAAGCCTGGCACATTATCAAAGGCATGTGCTTGGCTTTGGCTTATGCGCATAAAAACGGCATTATCCATTCCGACTTTAAACCGGGCAATGTTTCGATATTAGAGAACGGCGAAGTCAAGGTTCTCGATTTTGGTATCGCTTGTGCGGTAAGTCGCCCCGATAAGGAACAGGACGAAACCGTTTTCGATGCTCGTAGGGACCTAGGCGCATTGACACCGGCTTATGCCAGTCTGGAAATGTTTTCTAATAAAGAGCCCGACCCTAGCGACGATGTTTACGCGCTTGCTTGCGTCATCTATGAAGTTTTGACTGGAAAGCATCCTTACGGAAAATTATCGGCACTCAAGGCCCATGAGCTTAATTTACGGCCTAAAGTGGTGCCCGGACTAAGTCGTAGGCAGTGGAAAGGTTTGCAACGCGCCTTGGCCTTGGAAAGAAAGGACCGCACTCCCTCGGTCAAGCAGCTCATCACCGATTTGCAGCCACGATCGCCCCTACCGATTATTCTGGGCACAATGGCTATAATAGCCATTGCCGTTACGACCGGAGTCTATATCAAACTATCGCAGGAAACCGACCCGCTTCAAGATAAAATTATTGAACTAACGCCAAAGCAACAACTTAAGGTCAAAGACTTACTGGAACTGGCTGAGATACATTTTGAAGTCGGTTATCTGACCGCCCCGACCGGCAGTAATGCTTTATGGTCGTATCGACAAGCGCTCGAAATCGACCCTTATAATAAAGAAGCCAAAAACGGTTTGAAGAAGATTGCCGATATCCTGGCAGAACAAGCCGAGCAATTATATGATCAAGGAAAATACGATGAAAGCCTAAGCAAAATTGAAGAAGGGCTCGAAGCGATACCCAAGCATGACGAATTATTAGCTTTGAAGAAAAAAATTTTAAATTAATCGAATTTATACCCTCGTAGATAAAATTCGGCGCCAGGGGCTACCGTCAATGGATGCCGTGAACCCAGCACCTAAATTCCATAGGTATTTGGCAATGATACAAAAATCATGGCTCATTTAGGTGCTGGGTAAATACGTCCATGGCTCTATGCCAACTCCATGCTGGCAAAGTCTTTATCGAGCACCCCGAAGCCTCCTCCGGCACTGCCGAAATTTGAAGTGCGAAAGGTATACATTGAATTTATCTATTGAGTTCATCCGTGATATTTGAACGATTCATAAAGCGCTCAATACTCTTTCCTTCATTATCTTCATGCCTTTCATGGTAATAAAAACAAACTATAAACATTGTGCGGCATCAGCACCCATAGAATGACATGGCAAGCTATTGAACTCTTCATTATCATCATGGTGCAATGCTTTTACTAGATTAAAACTCCATCCTGGCGCCGAAATTGATACTGTGGCTACTGATGTCTTGATAGCCTAGCATCACATCATACGAAACGAAGCCCGATAAGCCGTCGGCAAAAGTACCCGACAAGCTCGTGCCAATCGTTGCAAAATTACGGTCAGCGCTTTGCGAAACGATGTTGAAACGCTGTCCTGTTGGGTCGTCTACAAAACTGGCGCCGATATTACGGCTACCGTCCTTGTATTGATGATGCCATTCGGCTCTGAATTGTGCGATCACGACACCGAAAGGCAAACCGAACGCATAGGAAGTCTCTCCGCCCAGCGTCGTTGTCCATGAGTCAACATTCTGATCGCTGAACGCCATACCAAAACCCGCACCGCCGCTTTCGCTAAACGAATCGACTGAAAGCCCGACATAATTGCCTCTGAAATAAGGCGTTAAACTAAATGCGCCGTAGGAAAAGTCATAACCAATCCCCAAACTATAGGCATGTTGGTTGCCGCCGGTCGAACCGCTAGCTTCGGTGCTGACGTTTAGAAAGTTTATTCGTCGGACCGTATCATATTGGTTTCCGCCATAGGATGCGATCGCGTCGAGATGAAAGTTATCCCAAAAATAATAGGTTCCGTAGATCGAACCGGTATAGGTATCGGTCGTCGTTTCGCCTTGATTTCTGCTGAAATCGGCATTTGAACGCAAATAACTAAAAGCGCCCCCTAAAACCAAGTCTTCAGTCAGCTTATAATCGGCACCGCCGGTAAAACCGTAGTTGTCGTAATTGAAGCCGACCTGTTCAAACGTATTATTGACATCGCCGACTTGAATATTCATGTTTAGCCAGACGCCGAGATTGTGACCGAATAATCCGAAATCCTCATCGCCTGCCGCACCGCCAAGTGCGGACACCGCCTGACCGTTTCGATAAAATTGAAATCCCGATGCATGAATATTGCCTTGATGGCCGGAATGAATTCTAGAAAGCCTGTTTTTGAGCGTGCTCTCGACCAGACCGAGTTGTCCCGCTGTGATTCGAGTTGCCTGGGTGCCCTGTTGAATGAGTTGCTCCGGAGAGAGTTGCTGGAAGATGTTGGCGGCTTGTTCAGGATCAAATAAAATATTGCTTATTGAATCTAATTGTGTACATAAACTAGAGTCAGATATTGTCTCATTATCCGGCAGAAAACAATTGGAATACACATTTTGTAACGTAGATATCAAGTTTTGTTGGCTAGAATTGAACAGGCTCGTGTCGATAGAAGACGATTGGGCGAAACTGGCCGGAGGCATGGCTAACGCACTGATGGCTATCAAAGATGGCAACGAGATACTATACAAAACTGGCCTATTCGGTTTTGCTTTCGACTGGTTTAACATGACTCCCCCTAAATTTGGAATACTTAAAAAATGATGATATCGGGTGTGAATTATTCACACCCCCTATCATTCCCACGCAGAGCACTCATCGTTATACATAAGTCTTAATAAGCCAATGAAATCAATGCTGTTGCCGTTTAGCAACAGCATTGATTTATAAGTGTTTTTGGCACTTGTGTATAACGGTGAGCGCAGAGCATGGGAACGAGAATTAACGGGGGCTGAATAGTTACTTGGGTGTTATTATTTTTGTCGGGTTTAACAACCGAGGCCATCAATGACCGGCTTATTTTTGCCCCAATCCAGAATAAATTTGATAAGCGTCACTAATAAGACTCATTTTATCAGCAAATCAGGATTTTAAATTGCTCTGATTGTAAAATAGATTAACCGTAAGTTTTCTCAAGATTTTACAAAAATTTATCGGCTCATTGTTTAGTTTGTCGGCAATTATTCTGATTTCAGTGTGAGCCTCACCTCATTACCGCAAACGACGAATGATAAACGTCTAAAATTGAACTACATTGATTCTTTTTGAATTTTATTGTTGTCCAACACCGAAAAACCGCCAATTGTGAACCCCACTTAAATTCAGCCGAGGCCCAATGTTTAACGACGATTCTCATTCTAATACGCCGCTGATCGAAGAAGACGACTCGACACGTTTTGCCACAAACCGTCCTTTGACTATTGAATCCGACAATAAAAATTCAGGCAATCAGAGATTCAAGAATCTGAGTGTACTCGATATTCTCGGTCAAGGCGGCGTCGGCCGGGTTTATCTAGCCTATGACGAAACAATCGGCAGGCGAGTCGCCGTCAAGGAAATGCTGGATGAACTAAGCGGCGACGTCGAACTCGATCATTCGTTTTTACATGAAGCCAAAATTACCGGAAAACTCGAGCACCCGGGCATTGTTCCTGTTTATGAGCTGGGTCAACGAAACGACGGTAGGCCTTATTATGTGATGCGCTACATTAAAGGCGAAACGCTGGCTCGAAAATTCGAAAAAATATCCGATACCGATCCCAAAACCGGATTCAATCAACGCATTCAACTTTTGGATATTCTAATCGATGTTTGCAATACCTTAGCCTATGCGCATGCCAAAGGCGTCATTCATCGCGATTTAAAACCCGCGAATATCATTGTCGGTAATTTCGGCGAGACCATCGTGGTCGATTGGGGATTGGCCCAGGTTCTGGATGATGACGACAATACCTATTTTTACCGAGAAGCGCTCACTCACCAACGCGATAGTTTAAGCGACTCAAGCACATCGGAAGCGCTTGGAACACCTGCCTATATGGCGCCGGAACAATTCAGCGGCCGCGCGGATAAAACATCGGACGTTTACAGCCTAGGAATGATCCTCTATAAAATTATTACCGGCAGACAACCATACCGAGGTTCGATTACCGTAATACAGCAACAAATGGAGAAAGACGTCGAAACCCCCTCTCCTAAACGATTCAATACTGCAGCACCTCCGGAATTGATTGCGATCTGCGAAAAAGCCGTGCATAAGAATCCTTTGCAGCGTTTTACCGATGCCGGAAAATTAGCTGAAGAATTGAAGGCTTTTCGTGACGGACGCATGGTCAATGTCTATGCCTATTCAAGACGTGAATTATTAAGCCGTTTTTTTGCGCAAAATAAATTTGCCGTTTTCACGACCGCATTACTACTCATTACCATTAGTATCGGAGCGGTATTTTCGCTTCATTATGCGCATCAAATGAAGGAAGCTAATCATGAAGCCGAACAAGCCTTAAGCCGAATCACTTTTTACGGAGAACGTTCACAGCAACAAGCACGATCTATCGTGCATGCGCTGCAATCGAAAATCGCATTGGTATTTTCTAATCTAAACCAAGCCTCAGAGAAACTCGGTTCCGGCGACATTGCCGAGTCATCGATCTTAGAAGAATTACAAAACCGTTACCCGCAGTTTGATTCGTTTTCTATTCAACCTATTTCAGTGCTAACAGGAGCGTTTATCGCAAGTGAAGAAAACGATGAGCCAAAACCGATCGCCGACGTCGAAAACAACCGCCTCATAATCAAATACCGAGTACCGATCGAAAAGAACGGCCGCATTACCGAATATCTTGAGGCTAAAATGTCGCCTGAAAAGGTGCTGCCCAAACTGTTTACGGCTATTCTGAAACAAGATGAAACAAACCGGGATATATGGATCATGCGTAGCGACGGCCTAATTATTTATGACTCCAATTCAGATTATATCGGCACGAATCTATTCATCGATCCGGTCAGCCGCCAATCATCTTCGCTGCAGGCGTTCGGGAGATTAACCATGATCGATGACGACAGCATCGGCTATTACAGTTATCGCGAAGACGGTACCGAAGTTTTTAAGATTGCCGCTTGGGATTCAATTGAATTCAACACCAAAAACGATTGGAAAATCATTGTCGACTATACTTATCTGCGCAAGGAAATGAGAAACAAATTCCGTTTATTCTAAAAAGTAACTGCGAATTCGGCCAAAGATGCAAATTTCCTGTAGTTGGCAAACTTCTCTCCCCGGTCATAGGCTTCCGTGGATTCGGACAAGACTTCGATGATCGAACGTGGTTCGGACATATAACGTTCGGCTTTATGATCCGACTCGGAACAGGTGACAAACACATCCGGATAGAAAAAAGCATCCGCCAAGTCCAGTTTCAATTTCATGTCGGCCATGTAGACACGTCAGGTCGTCCCGGCAAGATGGTTTCCTAGGCTTAAGACTTTCGTGTAATTGCCGTTCAATACAATCAGCATTACAGCCACATTGAGCAACTTCCGCGACAGTTCTCGACCATCGACTTGCAAGCCTTGAGTATAGGCTGCCTGCATGCGGGTGGCGTTGATCAGATCCATATCAGTTGATTTGCACCGAGCCGCCCTTGATGCGATTGACGCCGGACGAGCGGTTGAGAATATAAGTGCCTCGGATGATGATTTTACCGGCGCGGGCCAACGTAATGCTGGCCTTGCCGCAGCGTAGCACGATTTCCTGATCGGCTTGCAGGACTACCCGTTCTCCGTCGATTTCTGCATCGAAAGTTTGTTCATTCGGCTTTTCGGTTGAAATAACCGGCTGCTGCATGCGAACGATGATCAGCGGCCTCGCCGGGTCTCCATTTTCGAACAATAAGGCCACCTCGCAGCCGATATCCTCGCGCGTCAGGTTCGCGGTCGAACGGGCCGGCACTGCCTCCGCCTGAGGATTGCCGGTAAAACCGACTAGCGGCGCACCTTGACCGTCGAATCCGATCAATAAACCGATAACCACGCCGGCGATCTTTCCCGGCATGATTTCTTCCTCCATCAGGCGGCTGATGAAATCGAAGTCGCTTTCGCGATACTGCAGGCAATAATCCAAGGGCTGATAGTCGCCGTCCAGTTTGTATTGAACGTCGGCGAACGAGTAACGACTAAAGACATCCTTAATCACATCGATCACCGACTTATCCTGAAATATCCGGCAATCGGCATTCAACGTCAAATACCATAGCCAAGGCCTCAACGTAGCCAGATAATAGATATAGCGCCCGGCGAAGGCCGGTATGTTTGAATTGCACGATCTCGCCGTTGATATGACGCGTCGTTCCGTTCGGCAGATCGAGATTGACGGTCATGCCCTTGCCGAGCAATTGATCGGCCTTGACGCCACCCAGTTTTTGGTCGCGAATCATCTCGACGTCGAACTCGAATAATCGGCCGATTTCTTCTTTACCGGTCAACCGGTAGAATATGAGCTGATCGTCTCCGAGCGGAGTGCCGGCTTTCACGGATCGATTGTTTTGGGCTATGAAACAGCTTGCCTGGAAAGTTGTTTCGGATTACCAAACAGTTTACTTTGTCGGAATCATATGCTGATATTCGCCGCCCGCTCTACGCAAAGTAAACCCGGCTCCCCAGATAAACTGTTTATTCAGATCCGAAACCAGAATTTCAAAAAATGGACGGTTTTCCGGATCGTGAATGATCGCTTTATTATCTTTAACGCCAATGATTACAGAGGCATGACCATAGGTATGGCCGTTATGCGTTTTCAGCCAACCGAAAAAAATGGGCCCATATTTCTGCAGCAAGTTGAACAGGGCATCTATCGACCATTGTTTATCACTAGGTTCGGCGACATCGACCAATTGCTCCCTGGATTTAAGTGTCGGCATCCAACCAGCATTGATCACATAATGACCGTATTGAACGACGCCTTTATCGTTTTTCGACAGCGGAAGCGTAAATAACTCGGGAACTCCCATTCGCGGTCCGGCTTCAAAGGAATAGCCTATCATACAGGCGCTGGCATACCAGCATCCGGTTGGATCGTCTCTAGGCGTCATTCCTTTGACATGGGAACCAATGCCAAGCTGTGTTACGAAGGGGACATTTAAACAATAATTCTTCATTTTCTGTATCTTAACTTTATGTGGTGTATCAAAAAGCTCGATATCGGCCAATTCGTAATCCAAAATCGCTTGCCAACTATTGGCTTTGCCTTTAGAGATAGGGTATATAAAGCTTCAGCCGCCTATTAAAACGGTCGGACAACCTGGACCGACAATTACTCCGCCGTGCGAAGTATTATCCAGCAAGCGCGCTGCAGGCATGTTGCAAATCAATACCGTGGATGAACCTTTGACAATGGTATCTGGGGGACCCACACAAGTAGCCATATCCCCGACTTTTGCGGCCGGTAAATTGCCTATCAATACGGTTGGCGCACCAGGAGGTAAAATAGGCCCACCGACATGAGGCACTATCCCTGTAACCATCGGACAAACATGCATGTCTGTCACTCTAGCTGCTGGAAACACGATTCCCCCTTTTTATATGGTTTTACTGGCCATTGACTTCCTTTGTCTACGATTCAACTTTACGACCATCACCGCCATTCGCAATATCAATGCCTTGCCGAATAAATGTCAGCTTTCTGTTTTTGACCTGTGCGGCACCATCTTGGGAAGCAGCCAGCATAATGGCACCTGCAACCGCTTTTGCGGTAAGATCCGGAGCGGGAAGAACAATATTGTCATCCAAAGGTGAAAGATTATCGCCGCTCCAAAATGCCGCTGTTGCCGCCCAGCCGGCAGCCGTTTTAAAATCTGTGGCTTCGGCGGCAGTAAAAGCGGCTTTGGCATTTTCTTGAATAGGCTTATACACCCAAGCTTCAGCTAACTCCACCGCCTTCGCATCCGTTGGATTCGTTTGAGTACTTTGACAACTACGAGCACACAAGCAAGCCCACCATGTCGCTTCTCTTTTGGGTAAGCCATAAGCGATAAAATTAACACAGTCGGTAAAACATTCTTCTTGTATTAATTTTTCAATAAATTCAGCAGGCGTGACTTCTTGAGTTAATAACGATTGACCTAATTCGCTTAACTCGAACAACCCAGAAATTTCGGCAGCCTTTTCATGTTTTATTTTTATTAAATTTATTTCAGTCATTGCCCATACGCTAGTTAATTTTTGTCAAACCGCCCTGCAGAATCAACATGCCGTCTCCTTTGATCGTGGTCATTGGGCTCTTTATTTCAGACATCGCACTGCCCTCCACTTTTATCATCGTTCCTTTGATCGTGATCCCTGCTTGGGTGATTTCGATACTGTTGCTACCCACTTTGAGCTCGATGGATTGCATCGCTTCAATCGTGCTTTTACCGGAATCGATTTTGACTGAATGATTGCCGGTCGATACCTTCAAATCATAATTACCCTGATCAATCTCGATGTTACGATTGCCCGTTTCAATTTTCAACTTATCGTTGCCGTCGTGCAAGGTAACGGTTCTATCGTTTTGGATCTCGATCGTTTGATCGCCCTTGTCTTTTTTATCTAAACCGATCTTGCGAGTCTCATTATTTTCGATTACACAATTGAGGTCTTTTTCGGTATGGATGTAAACCTCTTCCTCGCCTTTTTTGTCCTCGAAACGTAATTCGTTGAAGTTATCGGCCGTACCTTCTTTTGAACTGCGGGTTTTGATACCGCTTTGGGTTTTGTTGGAAGGTAAATCATAAGGCGGCATTTGATCGTCGTTGTAAACTCTCCCGGTTATCAATGGGCGGTCCGGGTCGCCCTCTAAAAAGCTGACGACAACTTCTTGACCGATCCGCGGCAAAGAAACCCACCCCCATTTCTTACCGGCCATCGGCTGTGAAACCCTGACCCAACACGAGGAATTTTCATCGTCTTGCCCTTCTCTATCCCAATGAAACTGAACCTTGACGCGGCCGTATTTATCGGTCCAAATCTCCTCACCAGAAGGGCCGACGACAATCGCGGTCTGCGATCCGGAAACGGAAGGTTTGGGTGCCAATCTGAGCGATCTAAAGGCTTGCTTTGCATCGATCGCGTCGAAACTGCATTGAAAAATTTCACCGCCCCCACCCATGCCTGAAACGCTATCGTCGCCTTGAATAATATAGGATGCCGACACAACGACATGTTCGATGTTTTCTTCGTCAAAATAAAAATCGCTTAGTGTAAATTTCATACCGGGAATGAGGCCTAAAGCATTGCCTTGACCGCGCTTAATGGAATAGGCATTTTGCCGCTCTTCCAAGCGCTTATCGACCAGTTTGCTGTCTACTGTTGTTGACGAGAATTTTCCTGGAAAATCGTAGACCTCCTGCTCGGATTGAGAATACCCCCCCGGATTGTGTTTTTTGATTGTTAAATCGGAACCAGGCGATTCAAAATCGAAATCGTTCAGTTCGAATTTACCTGCCGTGACTTGATTTTCTTGAAACCACTCATGAATGTGATCGCGCTCGCGGTTTGCTACGTTTCCCTCTGAAAAATAAGGGATGGACTGATAGCCGCTTTGAGTTTCAAAAGATTTGTTCGAATCGGTAATCACAAGTTTATGTTTGTCGTCTTGATGCTCAAAGTAATAAAAAATACCATCGTGTTCCATCAAGCGACTGATAAAATCAAAATCACTTTCTCTATACTGAACGCAATAATCCAAGGTTTTGTAATCGCCGTCCAATTTATATAGAACATCGGCAAAAGCATAGTTGTCCAATACGGCCTTTATCACTTCGATAACCGATTTGTCTTGAAAAATTCGGCAATCGGCATTTAAGGTTAAATACCATAACCAAGGCCTTAATGTTGCACGGTAACAACTGAAGCGACTACGGAGCCCTATATGCTTGAATTGCACGATCTCACCGTTAAAAAACCGCGTGCCCCCGTTGGGCAGATCCAGCTTGACTGTCATTCCTTTACCCAACAATTGATCGGCTTTGACACTGCCCAGTTTCAGATCGCGAACTAACTCAACCTCAAACTCAAACAATCTGCCAATGGATTCTGTCCCCGTCATACGATAGAAAACCAGCTGATCACCACCTAATGGGGTATCGGCAGTAACGGATCTATTGTTTTGTGCCATGATTTATAAAATTCCGGTTATAAAGTGGTCTAACAGAGCCGACTGAAAAACTGGTTTTTTGGCTCGTTTATATCAAGGTTTTTAGCTTATATGCTGTCAGTTTCATTGCTCACTTAACTTAATTTCAGACTGGAAATACTCCAATCAATGTCTTGATAATACCGTTTGCGCCAACACCCATTTTGGTAAGCTGGTAATAGAAACTCCATTGCCTAGTTTTAGAGTTACGGACACCAAAAGTGATCACATGAACAGGATCTTTATCCGAACCCATATACATATGCGGGCTCACGATCGTACTTCCCAATTTGCTGCCCTTCAAGATAGCGTCCTGTTTGTTCCATGCATTATTTTGCGATTTCATATTAATGTGAGCGACATAGCGTGAACCATCCTCGGCTGGAGAACCAACGCCAAAGCTGCAACCGTTCATCGGTGCAGTAAACATGATATTTGCGGCATTGCTTACTGTCGTAGACTGAATAGAGTCATCCTGGTAAGGGCACCAATATATTTCCATTATGCCCTCAGCATTACCCCCATTACCTGCAGGCCGAGCCATATAAGTTGCAATCTGCGCCCCTGGACGTTCGACACTACTTGCTAGACCATTAAGTTTTTCCAGAGTAAAAAATTTTTTACCTCCTGTTTTATTAACATCACCTCCTTCAGGCGTGGAAACGATGTTATTTTGCATAAAATCAACAGGGTCAGAAAGAAAGCGGTCTACAGCTGGCATAAATACCTCAATTTAATGAATAATAATTTTATCGACTACCTAACATGCAGTCATGACACAAATGTTTGTTATGAACAGTTAGGCCTTGCATTTTTCTTAACTACTTACACCTTTCGCACTTCAAGTTTCGGTAGTGCCCGAAGAGGCGCCGGGGTGTTCGGGTCCTCACCTATCGCTAGTGAGGGGCCGGCATGGAGCTGGCATAGAGCCTACATGGACGTATTCACGGCGTCCTTTGACGGGGACACCCCGGTGCCGAATTTTGATCTACGATGGGTATAACGTTTCGGGTAACTATTCACTCCCGCTGCAATTATAGTTTCAGAGCTCCCAAAAAAATGATTAGTAGAAAATGATTTATATAATATGTTTCAAGACATATCTGGCAATTATTGATTGTTTGACTTTTTATAATTGTAGAATAATCTGGCATTTAGCTTTGATTTGTTTGTTACCTACCACCTAATTAAGTCAATAAGTTATGATCCCAATTTCCCAAGTCAAGACATCCAATATGCCCCTAATTACCGACTATAATATATTATAATTCAATAGCTTGCGAATATTCGCTAACTCCGAAATTTAAGTAACAGATCTAAAATTCAACGATCCTCAAAAAAACACAATTTTAAGGTCAAATGTAAGACCTATTATTAATTAACCCGTACCACCTCCAGTAAAAGTATCGCCAAAGTGCATATTCAGATTGTCATAACGTATACGCCTCGCTACACCAATTTCATCGCAGATCGGCCCTTCATGATATATGTAATTTTCCCATTCGATTGCCGATGAGAATGCTTTATGCGCATTGCCAAGGATCCTGTTTGCCTTGGCATCTATACCCCAACTCTTACCTGTTTGACGAGCAATATTTTGGAGAACATCTTGCTTAACTATACTGATGTAATCGCTAGTATTCTGATTTGAACGAAACCACGATGGATTATCAATAAACTGCTTCGCGTGCCCAACCTCATGCAGTATTAATACAAAGTTGTTAAGCATGTTATTTTTATTCTGATCCTCAGGATTCGGAGTAGCAACAGAAACCAACTGATCCAAGTTTACGAATATCGTACCTTCATTCGGCATTGGGCTGTCATTTGAGAACATACTAAATCCAGGCTGGATTGGGTTCGTGCTTCTCCAAGCAATGACATTGATTATTGTCTTAGAATTCCGCACCTCATCCATTATTCTGAGACCAGTTGAAGTATGTTTTCTTGCCCATATTCTTGCTCTCTCGAAGTTAATCTCGGCTTCAAGTTTGTTCACAAGCATAGACTGTGTAATTACGCCACTAGGCCCACCTGGATTGTTATTGCATTCGTTCCTCCAGTGCGCATTACTATATATCTCATTGGCGTCGTAAAATTTAAAGGCCATGATATTCTCCCGTTAATTTAGATAAAAAACAGTAATATATGTACACTTTTATTCCAGTTAAAACTCATAAACAAACTCTCCATCCGCCACACCGACATGAACCCTTTCAACTGTCTTACCTTCCATCATCCGCGTTAAAAACTCGGAGCTGATACTGGGCAAAACCGTATTAGTCAATATTGCGTCGATCATGCGGCCGCCGCTTTCGACTTCGGTGCAGCGTTCGGCTATCAATGTAATGACATCTTCATCATAACTGAAGGGTACTTTATGATTTTCAACAATACGTTTTTCGATACGTTTTAATTGCAATTTCGCGATTGCTGCGATCATTTCGTCGCTTAACGGGTAATAGGGAATAACGACTAGACGACCCAACAATGCCGGCGGAAAGACTTTTAGCAACGGTTCTCTCAAGGCTTTGGCAATGCCTTCCGGCTCCGGCATTAAATCCGGGTCTTTACAGAGATTGGCGATCAGCTCGGTACCGGCATTGGTGGTCAAAAGAATCAGCGTATTCTTGAAATCGATGATCCGGCCTTCGCCGTCTTCCATCCAGCCTTTATCGAAAACCTGGAAGAAAATTTCATGAACGTCCGGATGCGCTTTTTCGACTTCATCGAGCAATACAACAGAATAAGGCCTGCGGCGAACCGCTTCGGTCAACACCCCGCCTTCGCCGTATCCGACATAACCCGGAGGCGCACCTTTCAGCGTCGATACGGTATGGGCTTCCTGGTATTCGCTCATGTTGATTGTGATAACATTCTGCTCGCCGCCATACAAGGCTTCGGCCAAAGCTAGAGCGGTTTCGGTCTTGCCGACTCCCGACGTGCCGGCCAACATGAACACGCCGATCGGTTTGTTCGGATTATCGAGACCCGCTCGTGAGGTTTGAATACGCCGCGCTATCATATCCAACGCATGGCGTCGTCCGATGATTCGTTGCTCGATAGTATCGGCCAGATGAATAATGGTCTCGATTTCATTCTTGACCATACGCCCGACAGGAATTCCGGTCCAATCGCCGACGACGGAAGCCACGGCTTGAGCGTCAACGCTCGGTAAAATCAACGGCGATTCGCCTTGCAAATCATGCAATTGAGATAACAAGTTTTTTAAATCTTCAAGCAGACTATCGCGTGTTGCCGAGTCGGACTCGACTTCCGCAACTTCTTCAACCGCTTTTTCGAGTTTGCTGTCGGTCCCCTCTACTTTACCGCCCTGCTCACGCAGTTTTTGACGAATATCTAAAATGTTTTTTACGAGTTCCCGTTCGTTATTCCAGCGCTCTTCTAGCAATGCCAAGCGATCTTTTTCGGCTTTTAGTTTTTCCAGAACAATCGTTTCGCGGTCTTTGATATCGACGCCAACCGACTTTTCTCTGCCGATGATCGCCAATTCGGTATCCAATCCGTTAATCCGTTTTCGGCAATCATCGACTGCGGCAGGAACGGCATGCTGGCTGATTGCTACGCGTGCCGATGCAGTATCGAGCAAACTGACCGATTTATCGGGCAACTGCCTGGCGGGAATATATCGGTGAGACAGCTTTACCGCAGCTTCCAGAGCCTCATCGAGTATTTGAACCTGATGGTGTTTTTCCATGACCGATGCGACACCTCGCATCATCAGTATCGCTTTTTCTTCGCTGGGTTCCAGCACCTGCACGACTTGAAAGCGCCGCGTCAATGCAGGGTCTTTTTCGATATGTTTCTTATATTCGGCCCAAGTCGTAGCCGCGACGGTTCTGAGCGTACCTCGAGCCAGAGCCGGTTTTAAAAGGTTCGCTGCATCGCCGGTGCCGGCTGCGCCGCCGGCGCCGACCAAGGTATGCGCTTCGTCGATGAACAAAATGATAGGTTTTTCGGATGATTGCACTTCCTCGATCACTTGACGTAAGCGGTTCTCGAATTCGCCTTTCATACTGGCGCCTGCCTGCAGCAAACCGACATCAAGCGTACGCAACGTGACGTCCAGCAAGGACGGCGGCACGTCCCCGGCGACGATCTTCTGCGCGAAGCCTTCAACGACGGCAGTTTTGCCGACGCCGGCCTCGCCAGTCAATATCGGGTTATTTTGACGGCGACGCATTAGAATATCGATGACCTGACGGATTTCTTCATCGCGCCCGACGATCGGGTCCATCTTGCCTTGGCGTGCCTGTTCGGTTAAATCGACGGTGAATTGTTTCAAGGCTTCTTGTTTACCCATCTGTGCCGGTGACATCGCGCCGCTGGCTTCGCCCGGAACAGCACCGCCCCCGACTTGAAAACCGTCGCTTGAATGTAGACCTTCTTCAGGCGAGCCGCTGACAATCTCCGCGAAACGTTCGGTTAAGGTATCCGGCTTGACTTTTCCGAATTCATTGGAAATTTCGAGCAAGGCATGATTCAAACCCTTTGTTTTAAGAATACCGACAACCAAATGTCCCGAACGTACCTGCGATTCACCGAACATTAGGGTACCATATACCCATCCTCTCTCGACAGCTTCTTCGACATGCGACGATAAATCGGAAATCGATGTAGAGCCTCTTGGGAGCCGATCCAACGATTCGGTAAAGTCGCGCGCCAATTTGGACGGGTCGAGATTAAACTGACGAATGATTTTATGGAGATCCGAGTCTTGCAACTGAAGAATCTGATGCAACCAATGCGTCAGTTCCACGTAAGGGTTGCCGCGCATTTTACAAAACACGGTAGCTCCCTCTATTGATTTGTAGCACACTTTATTCAGCTTACCGAATAATGCGACACGACTGATATCACCCATAACTCACTCCTAAAATAATTGTCAAAATGACCCGCATCTTATATCTGCGCTCAAACTTCGGCACCACTCATCAATAGGCTTTTCCGCCAACACTTAAACGCTATTTCCGTTCATTACGTACTGCCCAGCCCACTACTCAAAAATTTAGATCAACTCATCATCGTATCGGATTGAGCAATAGATCATTCGCATCTTCGGTGCTGTGTCGCTCACCGAGCCAGCTTGTCCAGCCCAGTCGTGTGCCGCCGTCCAATTGACTCATCGGTGCCTCGTCAGATTTCAAGATTAAATTGACATCCCAATCGAACTCAAAGCCACTGTAGTTTCGTACGATCGCAATCAATTTTTCCAACCGTTTACCGGAAGGCAGCAAGCTGACATATTCTGTTAGGGTCAAAGGCCCGAACAGAACCCGGAATTTATGCTGACAACTCCAAACTCTGGAGCCCAATACGACCGACTCGCCTAATCTACCGGTTTTGGTCGATTCACCTAATCGGGTCAAATCCTCGGTTTCTATCTGTAACCATTCGCCGATGAACTCATTGAGTCTCACTGGTAATTTATAGAAATCGGCCAGGATAGCAATCAGCCCGTCAGCATTGTTAGCCTGATTCGCTAAATGGCCTATGTAATGAAACTTGGCCAGATCCGGCATCGCATCGCGATCTTGAAATACCTCATCGCCGATCCCCGCTAACGCTCCTAAATAATCGCCAAACCGGTCTTCGTCGGGCCGGTCGAAACTGAAGGCAGGTTCGGCATCCGCTTTGGCGCGATAGAACAACGCAACCAAGCGATGATGAAAAATATCGGCAAATCGAGCCAGAGTATGATCATGAAAATTATGCTCCCGGCTTCGCACATATTCAGTCAGATGCAAAGGCATCGGACCGTTGGGTCCGAACAGTCCTAAAAAACGCTGAGTCAATCGGGCCGGCTTCCCTTCGTGAGCCGTAATAAATTGACTCAATGTCGACGACTCAAATGCCATGGAGACTTCTTGACCAAACCTTACCGCGTCTTCTACAGGCCGACCGGATTGTCCTATCAAAGGTTTATCGTCATGGCTACATTCAATCAACCGTAAGGCATGAAAAAAATCGTATTGATGCGGCTGTTCGAGTAAGCCTTCGATTAAATCGTTTTTCTTCGACCTATTCTCGCCGGCCATCTGATGATTTCTCCACGATCCGGGGACTTGACCACGGTTTCGGTAAACGAATTAATTGAAACATAGCGGGCTAAAAAATTTTCCAGCACTGCTCCCATCAAGAAGACCCCGCTGCCTTCAAAAGCGGACTCTTCGAAGTTCAAGGTTATTTCTAAGCCGCGCCCAAAAACGATAGGGCCAGCCGTATTGATCCGCCTAACGATATCTTTCGCTTGAATCGACAACAATCCCTCGATCTGATTAGTAATAGCGGCAACATTGTATTCGCTATATAACTTCAATAAACTTCTCAGAGCGACGGCACCTTCTTTGTCATTACGGTCGATTAAACTTAAATAGTTCATCGACAAATGATTGATTAAACTCCAATTGACATTGCCATAGGCGGTCGATGCCCGAGGCTTAGTGGGACCTGAAAGGCAACGGATGCTTTCGACCGGTGCGCCCTTCTGCATCGTGAAGTCGGTTTTTCCGCCGCCCAACGGCATCAGCAACGGTAAATCGCGATTACTGCAAAGCGCCTTGATCGATAGCTGTTTAAGGTCTTTACCGTAAGGCGCCGATTGTCCGTCGACCAGCGTAATAAAAGTCTCATTGCCGATATAACTCGATCGCGGCCCTTGACGTTTTTGTTTCGACGAAGCCTTCCGTTGTTGACGATGTAACGAATAATAAGCAGGCCGGACGTCATGGCTTCGTTCGTCGCTGTATCGATAAAAAGGCTGAAATTCCTTTTTTTCATTGACGCCTCCGCTCCCAATGCCAATGACTTCCTTGACTTGGCAAATTTCAAAGTCCATCGGTCTAGAGCGATCCGGAATAATATGAAATTCGGATGACTTCTGATCGATATAGATAGGATCGGCATGCTTGGGAAACAGATTGATCGCCGGAGTACAAAACAACGCAAATTGAGATTTGTCGACGGCATTAATCAGTTTTGCGTGACTTCGTTTTAGCAGAACGATTAAATCCATCTCTTCAGCATCGCACTGATTCAAAGCTTGAGCGAAACCGTTAAATTCTGCAAACATAAAGCGCTCCGGAAAGGCAAAGTATTCTTGCAGAAGACGGTAACCCTGGAAAGAACGAGGCGAATAATTGAGCAAGGCTTCTTCATCGGAAAAACCGATCCGGGTTATCGCATTATCTTTGACTAAATGTTGCCAGCGATAAGGTTTTTCGGTCGGCTGCATGCAAACGGCTAACGAATCACCAATCAATTGTTCATACAAGTGCATCGGCAATTCTCCATGCCCGCGTAAAAAAACGGGTAAGGAATCCAGTTTTAACTCATTGAATTTCAAACCTGCAGTGGTTTTCAGCCGGATGCGAATCGCAGCTTTTACACCGCTCAGATTATGTGAGCAGAGGTTCGCCACGGCACCAAGATTCGGCAGATATTCCGCCTCTTGAATTTGTAAAGGCCAAAGTTTGATTTCGTGCGCGGTGCGATATTCGCAGGGGGTTTGTTCGCCTTTTGACGTCTGGCTTCGTAGCGCGGTTGCTCTTTCTATCGTAAAACCTTCACTTAACGAACCTTCCGTTAAATCGGGTTGAAATTGCACGACGGCCATAGACGGAGTCGGCTCGAGATAATTCGGATATATCATTTCCAGCAAATGCTGGGTAAATCGCGGAAACTCGGCATCGAGCTTCAATTGGACGCGTGCCGCCAAAAAGGCGAATCCTTCCAATAATCGTTCGACATAAGGATCGGCGCATTCAAAGCTATCCATGCCCAAGCGCGCTGCAATCTTAGGAAACTCGACGGCAAATTCGCCGCCCATTTCCCTCAAATGGTGCAGTTCCGTGTTGTAATAACGCAATAATTTCGGATCCATGCCTTAACCGCCCATGTCGCGTAGATTAACATCGCCGGTCAATACATCGATTTCAGTTCGTAAATAAAGATGTATTGGAAGGGGCTGCGCCCAAAGATTGGCCTCAATGTCGAAACTGATAGCTTGCTGATTCATCACATCCGCCGACAATACTTTAACCGATAAACTATTGGGAAGAATTCGCGGCTCAAAGACGGTAATGGCTTGTTTAAGTTTTCTTTCTATATTGGTTAAATCCGCGCCGACCACAGAAGTACCCGCCAGATTTTGTATGCCGAAATTGATAACCGACTGAGCGACTTCCGGATAATCCGTCAAATCGGCAACGGATTCGAACGAATCGGCATTCAATAGCCAGGAAACGTCACGCAGTACAGACTGCCTCAATTTCTGCATCGATAACACTCGTTTATCTCTGGATTCAACTCGATTGTTCGGCTCATCATCCGTCAATCGATCGAGTAACGAAGGTTGGAGGCGTTCTTTTTGGGTTAGTTCGGCCATGACTTATGTGTTATCAGTGCCATCAAAACTAATTTCACGGACATCCATTAAGGCATAATCATTGTGATTAGTGCTTAACAAGCGCTGTCCCAGACCGATGAATAGCCCCTCATGCGGCTCTTGCCATTCGGTCTTGCGCGCCAGTTGAATAGCCGCATCCCGATTAGTTTCGGAGTTGACATAACGTGTCGGAATAAACCCGACCGATTCGCCGCCATTTTGCCAAGCAAAATGCACAGGCATCCAAACTAAATCGCGCAGGTCTTCCGGCAATTCTATTTGGATAGTGGTGATATGTTGAAAAGGAACCCAATAATATTGTCCATTTATAATTGTTTCAAGCATGGGACCGAGCCGGACATCGGCATCCGCCAACCAGTCAAAACGCTCGCCATCAATCGAACCGGCCGTAACCGGAGCACTGTCGAAGGCTTGATTACGTAGGTTTTGAGCGTCCTGGTATTTTTCTTGCGCAGTGAGATTAAGGGCCTGTAACAACAAGGCCATCCATTGTTGAGGCTCGCCGAAAATCAACGGTGTTTTCAAGCCCAAGAAAACTTCTTTACGCAATATTTCGCAACGAAGCGCCTCACGATAGGTTTGTACCATCGCCAGAGTTGCTGCATCCATGTCAGCCAAAACATTGAGTTGGGTCAACGCTCTTTCCCATTGACCTAAAACCGATAATAACTGAAAGAGAAAAATTCTATTCTTGACATTGGCAGGATCTTTTCTGACGGCCTGTTGAATGTCGGCCAATGCTTGCTCAAGATTGCCGTCTTTCAATGCTTGTTCACAGTTTAACATGTATCGATCCTCGGCTAGCGTAAATCCAAATACCTTTCGCACTTCAAATTTCGGTAGTGCCCGAGGAGGCACTGGGTTGTCTGATCCCTCGAAGCATAGAGTCTACATGGACGCATTCACCCATCACCTAAATTATCCAAAATAGTTAAGCATAGCTAATGGACTATGGAATTTAGGTGCTGGGCCTTTGACGGGCACCCTGGTACCAAATTTTGATCTACGATGGGTATAAATAAAATGTGGGCGGCATAAACCGCCCATTCGGAAGGATGAGTAGCTCCTTTATTTTATTCGCCTAGCTGAACTTTCAAAAAACACTACAACCACTATTCAGCTAAAACAGGGAGTCATCAGATTTTATTTTTGGTTTTATTGGTTTTTAAATCATAACCTTTAGCTTCGCCTTTTTTAACGGTGCCGCCTTCTTCGAATTGGTTATATTGCAATGTGATACCAACATAGTTGATGGAAAAGGATTCATTCGGCCTTTCACCTCCGCTGCTCATGCTATAGCTGCTGATCAGCGGTTTTTCTAAAATAATTTCCACAAACTCTTGTCCGGAAGCATCTTTTCCGCCTGTTTGAATAAAATGAAAAGTCGCTTTATCCAATGTTTTACCGCATGCCGCTTCCTGCATTAACTGAGCAGAGGCAATATCCATACTTTTTGTGCATGTGACTTCGGAAAAGGATGGGTTACTGGTATCACGGTCGGCGCCGGTTCCGCTAGAGCTGACGGCGCGCCCGGTCCCCCATTGTACTGAGTCGATGGTTATCCAACCATCATGCTTATCGACTTTGGAATCGCCTTTTAATTCGGGTTCAAATTTTAATAAAATCATTGTTTATCCTCATAATTTACAGAAATAAATAAAATTACACACTGCTGATGAATAATCTCAAAAGGATTTAACCATTTTCCAAGAGATTTTATCTACCGCTTAATCCATTTACAATCATCAACCGCCTTTTTGTGAAGGCAATTTGGAAGTGAGTCGTAAGGAAACAGTCAAGCCCTCCAACTGATAATGCGGTCTCAAATAAAATTTGGACGCATAGTACCCCGGATTACCTTCTACTTCTTCAACGACCACCTCGGCGGCGGACAAAGGACGAATGGCTTTGTCCTCTTCCGTTGCCAATGCCGGATTAGTCAAAACATAATTACTAATCCAGCTATTAAGCCATCTTTCCATATCGTCACGCTCTTTGAACGACCCTATTTTATCCCTGACGATACATTTCAAATAATGCGCGAATCGGCAAGTTGCGAACAAATACGGTAGTCTTGCAGCTAGATTGGCATTTGCCGTTGCATCGGGGTCGTCGTATTCAGCCGGTTTATGTAGAGACTGCGCACCGATAAATGCGGCGAAATCCGAGTTTTTCTTGTGAATCAATGGCATGAACCCTGACTTAGCCAATTCCGCTTCGCGGCGGTCGCTGATCGCGATCTCAGTCGGACATTTCATATCGACGCCGCCGTCATCGGTCGGAAAGGTATGGACCGGTAAACCTTCAACCGCACCGCCGGATTCTATGCCGCGAATTCTTGAGCACCAGCCATAAAGTTTAAACGAACGGTTAATGTTGGTCGCCATCGCATAGGCCGCGTTAGACCAAGTATAATTGGCGCTGTTGGCCGCTTCGGTATCTTCTTCGAAATCGAATTCCTCAACAGGGTCGGTTTTTGCTCCATAAGGCAGACGGGACAAAAATCTCGGCATCGCCATTCCCAAATATTTGGAATCGTCGGAATCTCGTAACGATCGCCAAGCCGCATACTCGGGGGTGGAAAAGATTTTGGTCAAATCTCTAGGGTTAGCTAATTCACCCCATGAGTCCATTTGCAATGTAGTCGGCGACAAACCGGTAATAAACGGTACATGCGATGCGGCGGAAATTTTCGCAATTTGATTCAATAATTCGACGTCGGGCGGTGAATGATCGAAATAATAATCCCCCATTAAACAGCCGAAGGGTTCGCCGCCGAATTGACCATATTCTTCTTCATACAATTTTTTGAACATGGGACTCTGATCCCAAGCCGTCCCTTTAAACTTCTTGAGCGTCTTGCCTAACTCGTTCTTTGAGATGTTCATGACCCGAATTTTAAGCATCTCGTCGGTTTCGGTATTGTTGACTAAATAATGCAGTCCTCGCCAAGTACCTTCTAGTTTTTTAAAGTCTTCATGATGCAGTATTTTGTTGATTTGTTCGGTCAATTTACTATCGATTTGCGCGATGATAGACTCGATTGAAGCTATCGCGTCATCGGATACCAACGAAGTATCCTTTAAAACAAATTCGGCAAGCGTTTGTACCGCGCTTTCAACTTCTTCTTTCGCTCGTTCGGATTTCGGTTTGAATTCCTTGGTCAATAATGCCAAAAAATCGCTGCCTTCAGCGACCTCTCCGGTCGTTACTTCTGCTTCTGTTGCCTGTTCTGCTTCAGCCATGGTTTACTCTCCTCCTTCCTCGGTTTTTGCTTCGGCTGGATCGGCCGGCTTCGGCGCTGCGGTCAGCGACTGCAATAAAGCCGGATCATTGATTACCTTCGCTATCAATTCTTCGGCGCCGCCTTTTCCGTCCATATAGGTGACCAAATTGGCCAATTGCGTTCTCGCTTCCAGCAATTTATTCAGTCCGTCTACTTTTCTTGCCACAGCCGCCGGCGAAAAATCATCCATGTTTTCGAAAGTAAGATCGACATTCAAATTGCCTTCGCCTGTCAAGGTGTTGGGCACCGTAAATGCAACCCGAGGTTTCATTGCCTTCAGTCGATCATTGAAGTTGTCCACATCGATTTCGAGCATTTTACGATCTGCGACAGGCGCCAATGGATCGGCGGGTTTTCCCGACAAATCAGCGAGTACTCCCATCACGAAAGGCAGTTGAACTTTTTTCTCTGCACCATAGAGTTCGACATCGTATTCGATTTGTACTCGCGGCGCGCGATTACGCGCGATAAACTTTTGACTGCTTTCAGCCATTTAACACCTCCTCGATAGAAATTTGTAACGAAAATTCTGAGTCCAATTTATTCATCTTCACCCTTAGACCCCATGATAATACTGGCTTGGCTGACGCCGTCCGGTGCAATATCCATGAGTGCATCCAAGAAACTTTTTCCGACTAGCCGCTGCGCTCGCTCAAGAAGCAAAGGCACAGGACTCGATGGTTCGTTTTTTTTGTAATAGTCGCAAATCAACTTGAGCGCATTGATGACGTCTTGACTATTGTTTATCGCGCCTGAGATCGATTTTTTCGTGGCTTGCGGTTTGCCTGTTATCTCGTCCTGGCTTTCTAGATCGACTTGTGGTGCATCGATGTCATCGACCCCGCGAGACTCCAGCCAACCCGATACCAAATGCTCGAATTCCTTCAATAAGTGCCTAAGCGCCTCGAAGTTAGGAGCATTGTTGATGCCTACTTGCTGAGTAACGAAGTTTTCCAAACTATTCAGGCTTTCGGCGCTTCCCGCGATCGATGCCAAATTACTTTGTAATGCAGCAATATCGCTATCCTGAACAGCGGCTTCGATAGTCCCTAATTTCGGGGCATTATCATCTTCGGAAACCGTCATTTTCTCGGCGGCAATCATGAAATCGCGAAAACAAAAACGGCCTAATGCTTTCGACTCGACTAATGAAACAAGCTGCAAAGGACGCAACATCGTTTCATGATCGCATAAAGCCATCAAAATATTGACGCGCTCAGTAGGGTCGTTGTCGTCATCGGGGTCGAGCCGAGGATACACAGCGTCCCAGTGCTTTGCGATCAATGTGTCGATTAACTTTAATCCTTCGCTAAGACCGGTAAGTCCTTCGAGTGCAATCAAGGAGCGCAAGTAATAAACCAGAACTCTTAAATCGCGCGTCCGGTCTAGCAAGGCTTCAGCGGATTTTTTAATTTCCTTCCAGTCCGGCGGTTCGGCTTCTTGAATAGTGTCGCCGATTTCCTGTTCCGGCTTGCCGATAATGTCTTGCTCCAACGCGATAAAAGCGGGGTCGTATTCCAGGTCGTCGCCGCAAACATTATCAGGATCGATGTCCTGTAAATATTTTTCGATATCGATACTCAATGCACTCACTCCTTAAACGACAATTTTATTAAAATTTTATTTTTCAACCGAATTGCCGTTGGTACTGACGACAATTACACTGACATTGTCTCTAGCGCCTCTATCAAGAGCGAGGTCAAGCAATGCCTTAGCACTCGTCTTCAAACTTTGATTAAGTAGTATAGACTCAATTTCATTAAAGCTTAGCTCTTTGTCCAAACCGTCGCTACTTAACAAAAACAAATCCCCGAGACGCACGTCGGAGTAGCCGCAATCCAGCTCCAATTCGTCATCGGCTCCGACGGCACGAGTGATAACATTCGATTGTTTGACCGTCCAACCTGCCGAAGAAACCGATTGTTCCGGCGCAATCTCATTTTCAGCACAATGATCACGGGTCAGTTGCTCCAATTTGTTGTCCCTTAGCCGATATAAGCGACTGTCTCCCGCCCATAAAAAAGCGCAACGATTTGAATTACCGATCAAGACCAGGACGGTGCTGCCAACAATCGAATCGTTATAGCTGTTACTGGAAAGCTCCCGTAATTCCTTGTTGACATTAACGATACAGGCGGAAACATCTTTGCAATATGCTTCTAAATCAGAACGCGGCGATACTTTATTCAATCTATCGACAATCAATTGGCTAGCCACATCTCCCGCTTGATGTCCGCCCATTCCGTCGGCAACTGCCCAAAGACCTGCTTCAGGCCTGTCGAGTATCGAATCTTCATTGAATTTACGGCGTTTGCCGGTATCGGTGAGAGCCCAAGATTGCCAGCGCACTTCACGCTGATCCGGCAAGGTTTCAGTCGTCATATAGAACGGCAGGGTATCATGCTCATTTTCAATATTCTGAGTCTTCTCGATAAAAGTCTCAGGTGTATTGGCCGAATGGCGTAATTTATCGAGGTTTTCCGGAACCGTACCTTTTTCAATATCCCATCCTCTTTCCGTAATAAGCCCATTTAGAAATCCGGAGAATGCAGCGATCGGCGGTAAACCTTCGCAAGCCAACAATGACGGAGTCTGATCCTCGGAGCCGCCGGTAGACCATAGTGTAAAGCCCGGAACAAACCGATTCATTAACGATGAACTCAATCCGACAAAAGCATCGGCAATCGATTCAGGACGAGCCATCGACAGATAAAATGCTTTTTTTCCGGCATTTCTGCGCATATCCCGAACATTGCTTGAAACCTCGGAAGCCCCTAACGGTGCGGCGGGAATATTTTTGATCAATCGATCGAATACTTCAGGATCGAGCCCGTCTTCCAGGCCGCTCAATGCCGCTTCTTCGAGATGCTCAAACCACTGTTCGGCCGAAGACATCAAATAAGCCAAGCAATTGCCGCTGTCGATGCTCGCCGCCACCGTCAACGGAAAATATCGTCCTACCTTATCGACGCTGGGCATTAATATTCCGGCCCAGGCGGAATATCCGCAAACTCCGGGGCTCAACGCAAAACGCCAAATCGGGCTACTTAAATAGCTGTTCAACCATGCGTCCCCCAATTCTTCCTTGCTGGCGGCAATCGAGCTTTGCAGCCAACTATCCCAAGGATTCAGAAAGTCGCGCGGCAAACGTCGGGTAACAAAGTCGCCCAATATCGGCAGTTTGCCGTAAAACCCGGGTTCCGAATGAGGCAAAGTCATTACAAGCTCGTTGGAAATTGAAAATTTTGCAGTTCTTTGAGCGCAAAAGGATTATCGACGCTGGTCGCGCTCAATTCATAACGCGCTTCCAAGTTGTCGATTGCAAATGTCAGCATGAACCTGTCTTGCGCGGTAATTTGAATTCGGGCTTTATCAAGCAGCTTAAACCATGCCCAAGCGCCCTCCTCGGAACGGCTGACTTGACGGCCGTCTAAGGTATCGAAACCGTAACGCACAGAACCGCTTCCGTCCGTTCCAGGCCACTGCAGTTGAGTACTTCGCGCCGGACCATGCCGGTAATCCAATTGCTGACCTTCCAAATTCAGCCAAAACCGTGAAGCTTTGGCATCGAGCGATACCGGTCTCAGGTTGAATCGAACCGAGGGTAATTGACTACCGCCTTGAAAAAATACTTCACGGATTTTTGCCGCATACTGAAACTGCATCAGCACCGATCGCGAAATACCGATCGATTGATTATTTTGAGTGATCAATCGCCAGGTTCGGCCGCTGGTATCGACAAACGGTTTGAGATTGGCATTGAAAAACTGATCCAGGATACCGTTCGGTGCAAAAAACCGGCTAAAATCTTGCAATGTAATTTCTCGACTGGCGCGTCTGGACAGCGGATAACGGCCTTCGAGTCCCGATTTATAGAGCGGCATGACCTCGCTCTGCCAAAGCTTATTGAGCTGCGCCTTGCTCGACCCCATGATCAGATTCAAATTGCCGCTGGAAAGCTTCTCGGTCATGCTTTTCAAGGGTTCGGGCAAACGCGCCGATTCCATTTTCATGCGCGACATCACATCGCCTCCGCCGCCCCCTTCGCTGCGCTGTGCGGCGATCCTTATCGCCGCCCCGCCGCTATCTGAAGTACTGCCCAAATCGATCATGAAGCCATACAACTGACCGAGCAGATTGATGGTCTGGTCGAATGGCGCACCGGCGCCGCCGACGCTTCTGACTAATGAGGCTAGCGGTTGAAAATGGCGCTCGACGACGGTGCCCGGCGGATCGGTCGGCGCTTGCACGACACCTTCGGCTTGTGCGGCTTGCAACAGTTTTTGCGTTCGCGAATCGACCGTCTTTTCCGCGCCTTCCTTGACTGCCGCCAAAGCATCCAAAGGACTCGGCGGTTTGCGTGTTAAGGAGGTCTGCTTGTCGATAGTCTCCAGTAATAGCCGAATCGGCGAGTTGGGTGCCGAGGCGAATTCGAGTAATTCGATCGACTGCTGAATATTACCGACGCTTCGGATTTTTAGATTGCCCAGCATATTGCTCCAATACTGAATGAAATCCTTGTCGTAATAGGTCTGAACGTCTTGCTGCAAGCGTTCGGGATCGGGCGCGCGGGCTCTACCGACATCGCCCAACACCCAATTATCCTCGACTGTCTCTTTCGCCAAAGCTTGGTTTTGTTTTAGAAATACTTGATAAAAACCGTCGTGCGTGAACAAATAAGGGATGGTTTGCTGTTCGAATTTTCCGGACGCGACCGTAAAAACCCGAGACGCATTCGGCCCTAGCGCATCCGACAAACGAAGATCGCGGCTGCCATCCTGCATCGCCTCGCTCTTGATGCGCATATAGACTTGCTGCGCAACAGGAATGCGATTTAACACTTGCCGCGTTGCGGCGACTAAACGCTGGTCGAGCGGCTGGGGCTCTATTTTTAGCTTGAGCAAATTATCGAGATGACCGAGCAAGCCGACTTGAACATCGTCGGTATAATTTTTTTTCCAATCGATAGCAACCCAAGGCCGCACCAAGCCGGGCTCGAGCCGTTTGGGCTCGCCGAACATCAAATAGACTTTTAAGAGTTCATAGAGAATTTCGGGGTTATTCGCCTCTTCGCCTCGGATACGTTGTTCTAGCCTTGTCTTGATCAATGGTAAAAATTGCTTCAATAAAACTTGGTCATAGGTATCGTTAATGACCGGTTGCACTTTGTTGCCTTGAAACAAGCCGAAACGCATCGACAAGGGCTTTTCGTCGCCATAAACTCGTTGAATGTCTTGCATCGCATTCATGCGTTTCAATAAGTCGGCAAAGTCCGATCGATTCGGATAATTCGCCGCGGTTTGTTCGTATTGTTCAATTTTTTGACTCAGATCGTTCAATGCCGACTGATTTTGAGTAAAACTAAAAGTCCATAAGGCCGCCATTAATAGTGTCACAGCCAGTGCCGAACCGTATGCAACCTGACGCAGCAAGGCATAACGACGCTCTACGCGCTTGTTCAAACCGACGATCAGGGCTTCGTCGAAAATGACCTCCTTCAGCAAACGGGTAATGAAAAAACTCTTTCCCTTGCCGCTGAACATCGGCACCGAAAAACGATCGAGTTTAAAAGTACTCGCCAAAATCCCCATCAGACGGTCGATCGGCGTGCCTTCTTGCGTTCCGCTGGTTAAATAAACGCCTCTGAGATAAGGGGCTTGTTGATATCGGTTCGCGCCGTAACACTCCTTGAGAAATTCCAACAAACTCTCTTTCAGCAAGGCCATGCGTTGAGGAAAGCCGAAAATCGAATGACGGCGCTGCAAATCGCGCTCTTCTTGAAGTCTTTTCGGCAAACGCGCATTCAAACGATCCAACAAGCCGTCGAAATCGTCGCCGACCCGACCAACAACATCGATAGGGTGATCTTGATCTTCTTCAGGAAAAGTAACACCCCAAACTTGGGCTCTTTCTTCTTTGCCTAGATCGGCAAAGAAGTCGTTGAAACCTGCAACCAGATCGCATTTGGTAAACAGCATATAGATCGGAAAGCGAATGCCGAAATGTTCGTGCAGCTCTTGAATACGCTGCCGAATCGCTTGCGCATGTTGAATTCGCTCCTCCTCGGTCTGCTTGATCAAATCGGACAGGCTCATCGTGATCAGCACGCCGTTGACCGGCCTGCGCGGCCGATGTTTTTTCAGCAAATTCAAAAAACCGAGCCATGCCGCCTTATCGACAGCTTCATGGCTGTCTTGCGTCGTATAGCGCCCGGCGGTATCCAACAGCACCGCTTGATCGGTAAACCACCAATCGCAATTGCGGGTCCCGCCGACGCCTTTGACCGCGTTTTTTCCGAATTTGTCGGCCAGCGGAAATTCCAGTCCCGAGTTGATCAATGCGGTGGTTTTTCCGGAACCCGGCGGCCCGATGATGATATACCAGGGTAATTCGTAAAGATACTGACGCCCCTGACCCGACTGGGTTTTGATTTGTTTTAGCGTGCGTAGCGCATCGTCGAAATGCTTGCCGAGTTCGCCGATTTCCTCTTCGCTGTCTTGCTCGACTTGACTGGGCCCGGTCGTTCCTTGCGCTCCATCGCCCCCGACCAGTTCATTGACCATTTGCGTATTGGCGCGATTGGCTTTGACCTGAATGCGTAGATTATTCAATCCCCAGAGTAAAACGATCACTAAAATCGTAATTAGCCTGGAAACTTCGGACTCAAGGGGGACACGCCCTGCTATCGCAATGAGCGGCCCGAAAAACCAAATTAACAGGCCGACGGCAATAATGCCGATCAGTTGAATGACCCATTTATTTTTGAAGAAACCGATGATTTTTTTCACGTTTGTCCTTTTAATCCTGAAAAAATGATTTCGACACGACGGTTCATCGCTTTATGTTCGGCGCTGTCATTCGGCACCAGCGGCTGCGTTTCCGCACGCCCTTCGGATGTAATGGTCGCACCGATTCCCGGCTTGCTGTTGAGCATATCGGCAACCGACTGCGCTCGTGCTCTCGATAAATCCCAATTGGATGGAAATCTCGCCGAAAAAATCGGATCGCTGTCGGTATGACCGACAACTAGAATACTGCCGGTAACTTTGGTAAGCGCTTCGCCGATTCTATTCATTAACGGATAATATTTCGCGGTTATCGAGTCCCTACCGGAAGCGAAGAACCCCTTGCCCATAATGCGTAACACGATTTTGTCGTTCTTGCGATCCAACACGACTTCGCCGCGCGCAATTTCCGGCGCAAGAAAACCGCTGATATCGTCATACAATGAATAAGCGGGAGGCGCATCGGGCGGTTTAGGCGTTTCGGGCAACGGTTGGGCGACTGCGACTTGTAGCGGCTCAAGGCCGTCCTTGATCGCATAGAGTTTTGCCAGCAATGGATTGGACGCGGCATTGATTAAATAGAGATAGCCGAGATAGGCCAGCATTAGAACCATACCGACCACCGCGCCGATGACCCATAGCGGAACCAAGCGGGTCAACACATTACGTTTGTCTTTGATGCCCTGCCATTGTATCGACAGTTCCTTTTCTATATCGCCGCGCTGCCGCTGTATGATTTGATACAGATTTTCCCGAACTTCTTCAAGCCGGGTCATGCCGTGTTCCTGAATGCGGTATTTCCCTTCGAAGCCGAGACAAAGGCAAAAATACAATAATTCCAACAAATGCAGATGCGTGCCGGGCTGCTGCATAATGTTTTTCAAAATTTGGAAAAACTTTTCTCCGCCCCAAGCTTCCTTATGAAAAGTAATCAACAGACTGTGCGTGCTCCATATACTGTTACAGCCCCAAGGCGTATTTAGCACCGTTTCGTCGAGTAAGGTACAAAGACAATAACGCGCGGCCTGTACTTGATCGGGCGGGATGCCACGTCCTAACGCTTTTGTTTCGAATCGCTTGACTTCGTTGATCACATTATCTCTCAGACCAGCAATGTCTGGATGCGATGCGGTATTGCGTAATTGCGCGACTAAAGATAACAAAGACAACGCGCTAGCAGTCAACGGGTTATCTTTCGAATATACGATTCGTTCGTGTAGGCCTTCAGGAGGCATTGGCGCTTTATCGGGTGCATGCGCCGGCATCGGCTCCTGAGGTTTGGGCTTTCTTCCGCCCGGCGTAGGCCTGAGGATGGTTTTGTCGTCATCGATGTAATTACCGAATGGGTCGTCTTGATTCACTGTCGTTAACCGTTTTTGATTGCCCAAAATTCAAGTTCAAGCCCTGGAAACTCACCGGCGATATGGATCGCAAAACCGCCCGACTGAGCCATTTGCTTCCATAGCTCGCTTTGTTTGTTGAGCTCGAAATAAGCGAAACCCGCATGATAAGGAATTTGCCGTGGCGCGACCGGCAGTGCATGAATCGAAATACCGGGCAAGGCCGAACGCACCAATTGCTGAATCTGTTCGACCGGACCGATTTTGACCTGCGTCGGAAAACTGCTGCGCAATTGTTCCTTAGACACTTGCGCATTGGCGGCCAGCACGAATACCGCATCCTTGAGCAAATTCGGGTCCGGCACCTTCGCGCCACGAATGCCGTACTTCGGAGCTGTCAAAGGGATCGGAATCGCGTTTTGCTCCAATACCGCACTCAATAATTGCCGCAACTCCTCCATGACTTGCATGAAGGTCGCTTGTAAATCGTCGTGCCTATAAACCGGAAAACTCACCGGTCTTTTATTAGGCCTGCAAAATGTCGATAACTCGCCGGCCAATTGCACCGCAATTCGGTAAAAACTTTCCGGATGCAATGCGGGAATGGATTGCAAATGTTCGAATAGCGGCTCGACACGATTAACCATTTGCAACAGCATGTAATCGGAAATTTCGGCAACTCCGCCCCTGCCCGCTTCGGAAGCCCGTCCGCCGAGAGCTTCTCCGCGCGTATGTAATAAGCCGAATAATTCTTTGATAAACCCGCTCAAGACAGGCATAGCGTTGCAATCGAGCGAAGGCGGAATAAAACCCTGATCGAGAATCACGTTTTTATCGGCCCTCGACTCGATGACTCTTGCCACCCCGATACAAACATGACCGGAACGCTCTTGTCGCTCCAATAAAAGTCTAGTATGAAGTTTGCCGACCAAGATCGCAGAGGTCGTATTCGATCCGGTATTATGGTCGCGAACTTCGCTTTCGAAGGCATGATAGCGCGCCAGATTATGACGGTTCTCGTCGGTATCGATTTCAATCGTACCCGGTTGGCGGACCGGTAGCGATAGATAAACGATATTATTCTGCACGTCGCTTGGAATATCGACCGGCAAAGGCAAGTCGTCGTCTTCGGGTAAATTAAACGGCGTTCCGTCCGGAAAGATCCCGCTACATTCGGCCAATGCAAATTTGCCCATGGCAAGCTGCCGCTGGTCTATAACAATCTTTTTGACTCCCCAATCATAAGGCGTAAGGTTGCCGCATCGTTCCTTGACGAGAGTTTCGATATACCGGTCGTGTTGTTGAAAATGTTGGGGCCGCAAAAACATGCCTTCCGACCAAACCGTCCTGTTATTTTCCGCCATTGTTCTTGTAACCTTTTACCCTGTGATATGAATTTTCGAACTAACCTTAGGTTTAATATTATTAAGGATTTCGTGATAATTAACGTCCTGGAACTATGAGTCTTGTTGAGGGTTCGGTAACTCGCTTGGCAGGACGCCGTGAACCCAGCACCTAAATTATCGAAGGTAGTTAGCCATAGCCAACGAGCCATGGAATTTAGTTGCTGGGTGAATATACGTCCGTGTAGGCTTGACGGCGGCCTTATCTGCCGCCGAAATCCTCGCCAAGCATGCTCCACACCCTTTTTACCCTCAAATTGGGAGTTTCTGTTGAAAAACGGCTTTCTCAAACCTCCAATCATCATAGTCCAAATTTTTTATTTTTGTTCCGCGCTGTCGTTAGCGCTTTCATTTGTTCTTCATAAGCCTCTACGAAGGCATCGCCGAAAAAATTCTCAACGGCTTCTTCGGACTCAATGCGATAAGTTTCCTGATAACTGTCCCAACACTTGGCTTTTTTTTGTAACACGATGCCTTGCTCGAATTGTTTTTCGATCGTTTTCGGGTCGAATCTTTTCAATAAGTCGGTCAATGAGGCTTGAATCCCTGCTTGCATCGCGAGCTGATGATTCATGATGTCATTGAAGCCTTGCTCGATCGATTCGACCGATTCGAGAAAACCGCCCTCTTTGTTTTGAATCAATTGCTTCAAAACATCATCAGTCGAAACGGCGAACTTCAACGGATTATTGTCGGCCGCTCTTATTACAGTCACATTGACACGGAATAAGCTCTTGAATTCTGCTCGGCTTCGTAAGACCGACACGGTACCGGCAACCAATTGCCGAAACATTCTGCCAACTCTTTGCATCGCCTCCGATTGATTTTTACTTGCGCATTCGTTTTGATCAAGTCCGGCACCTTGCAAAAAAGCATTAAATAGGCCGTCATCTGAAATACTCTGTACGGGTTGTGCGGGCGGCGTTTCAGGGGAAGAATCGGACGAGTCGACTAGAATGCTGTTTAATTTTGAAGTTTGCGTACTATTAGGGTGGGCGACCGGCGATGCAAAAGGTTCTGAAGCCGATGGCTCAGGATCGGCTAGAGACGATTTCGGAGCGAAATCGTCGTTAAGCAAATCCGTACCCGATGCTCTTGAATCGCCCTCTATCTGTCCGTTACTGGAGGGCGAACCGGAGTCGGCGAAAAGATCCTCGAAACTCAAGTTTTCAGGAATTTCCTCAAAAGGTTTCGTTGCTGCTTCTACCTGAGGAGCGATAAAGCTGTCGAAAAGGGGTGAAGCACGATCTTGCAAGTGACTTTCAAATTCGGGCGTTTCGCTTTCTTTGGTGTCGATCAATTCTTCATGCCGTGGAAAGGGTGAACCGCTATCGCCCATCAGTCGATTGGCTTCCCTATCGATCGGCGTTGAAAACAACTCTTCGGGTTCTGTCGATTTTGACGGCGAATCGGCAAAAATATCCGGAAAAGGAAAATCATCCTGGCTAGTTTCTTCAGTAATAATGGCTTCTATTTCATATTCGCCGACTTTTAAAAGGGTACCGTTATGAAGAGGTGTCGAATCGTTATGCAGCGGGTTAACTTCATTATCGATTAATACGCCAGCCAGACTTGAATCGGTCAGATAATATGTGCCGTTTTCGTACTTGATCGATGCATGATGTCGAGATACAAATTTATCAGGATCAGGTAAAACCAGCGTATTATCATCGGAACGGCCTATCGTGCCTTCGTCGTTTGGAAAGGCTGCTAGTTTAGGTTCGGACAAAGGCTTGCCTTTGTACATTGTGATCTTAAGAGATAAAGCCATTTCAACTACTCGATGAGAAATACAAAATCGTTATTTTCAAACAAATTTCAGGCTAAGTTCGCGTTAATTAGGTGACGTTAAACTACGCCTATCTCGAAACTTGAAGACTGTCGGGTACGCTGTGCATACCACAGCGGAACCAACCGTTTAGAAATATGCACAAAATAACTTCTACAAGTAGTAGGCTTTGCGACGGTTTGGTGGCTCGCTTGACAGGACGCCGTGAACCCAGCACCTAAATTATCGAAGGTAGTTAGCCATAGCCAACGAGCCATGGAATTTAGGTACTGGGTGAATACGCCCATCTAGGCTTGACGGCGGCTTTCCCTGCCGCCGACACCTGTCAATCGAGCCACCAAACCACCTTTCAACAGTTGTCGAAGTTATTTCATGCTCGTTCCTTAGTTGAACGTGCCCGCATGTTGCCTTGCGCCGACATTAGGTACGCGCAGCGTACCCTACAATCCACTTTGGATTGATAAGTACACTTCCGATGCGGTGGATGTTCTCAACTATTACCGCATACATAGCCAAATTTAAACAGGAAAATTTAGTTCTACTCACGTCTTAATAAAAATACGTTCGATCTTAATTCAATTAATTCTAGTCTCTGTCCGATGGTTCTTCAAATACGCATTAACTTTGGATTTACCGAATTCTATACCGTAGATCAACATTCGGCACCGGAGTGCTAGCAATTCCCAGTTTGAGAAATTTCTCCGTGTTCAGGGTGCGGGGTATGTCTGTCGAGGAACGCCGTAAACCCATCCATGGGGGCTTGGCGGCGGCTAAACGCCAAGGATGGCGTGAATGCAGATTTTGCATTACGCCGGGATGGCGTGTATTAGGGCAATGCAGGAGCAATTGCCGAGGAGCAAAAATCTGCCCCTGCTGCCGACATCGTCGCCAAGCACACTCCGCACCCTTTTTTATTCTCAAATTGGGAATTGCTGCCGGGGTACTCGACAAAGGACGCCGTGAACCCAGCACCTAAATTATGCAAGATAGTTACCATAGCCAAAAGGCTATGGAATTTAGGTGCTGGGTGAATACATCCATGTAGGCTTTATGTCAGCTCCATGCTGGCAAAGCCTTTGCCAGGCACCCCGGTGCCTCCTTAGGCACTGCCGAAATTTGAAGTGTGAAAAGTATAATCAAATCAAATTCATCAATGCTTTATTCAAGGTTAAATAAGGCATCAAGCTGTTTGTCGCACTTCTCGAAACTTCTTGAAAAACGCGTTGATAACGGATGAGCTTCTGCTTATTAGATGAGCCTGCAAAATAAGCTTTACAATCGTATGCATCCGAGGCCAAAAGAGATTGCACGAGCCTTCCTTGAGTTTGTTTGATTTCAGCCTTGAGATTGTTAAAAACCTTGCGCTCCCAATGATTTTGCACCGTTATAACCGTCAGTTGATCCAACAACTTGTCCAAGTCCAAAAATTTCGCAACATCGATAAACGTCTTGCGTACTGTACTGAAGGAATGCCCGGATTCAGTAGACAATAGCGCAATTTGTGGAAAGTCGTTTAATGAATTGATGAATGCGATGCGCTTTGCCAGCTTGACGGGTATACCATTAACCGCTTCATTCTCTGAATCGGGCGAAATAAACTCATTGGCGAAAGCCGTTAAACAAGAGCGATAATTTTCCAGCGTAAGAGAATCAGGACGCACAACCAGTTCGTTCATCAATACCCATTGGCTGAATTCGGCCAAGACATTTTCCAGTTGCAATAGCAGACCGTACTGTTGTTCGGCAGGAATGAGATTATCCAAACTAAAAACTTCACGGCGAAAATCCTCGGCTTCCAGTACTTGATCGAAGGTCAAATAAACGGTAATGCTGTCGATGATACTGCCGCCATTGTCATTATGCCAATTCAAAAAACTGCACCCTGCTTGATTGATAATCGTATTACTGATTACGGTCGCCTTAATTGCCGGCGCGAGAGGATGACTGGTTAAATGCTCGGCAAAGTTCTGCCGTATCGGATCTGGAAAGTAGCTTTGCAAATAAATATCGTAATCGGAAACCGATATCAATTCGCTTCTATCCATTATGTCTTGCGTCAGTTGAATCTTACAGGCGGCCATCAGCACGGCAAATTCAGGTCGTGTAATGATTTGACCGGATCTCCCCATCACTGCTTTGTAAGATGGAAAAGACTCGACGGAACGGTCGAGTACACCGGCACTTTCCAATCGTTCTGAAAGCAACAAGTACTGTTCGGCATTCCCTTTTACACGTAATTGTTCGAGCGACAAACATAAACTTTGTTTGTAATTATTGGTTAATACTGCCGCGCATACTTCGTCGGTCAAGGATTCGAAAGTTTGCCGATAATCCTTCAAGCCTTGTTTTTTCTGAAGCCCGGTCAATAATATTTTGAGGTTGACTTCATGATCGGAACAATCGACCCCACCCGAGTTATGAACCGCATCAGTATCGATACGCCCTCCGCCAAGCGCGAACTCAATTCTGGCCTTTTGAGTGAAACCGAGATTAGCGCCTTCGCCGACAACCGCCGCACGCAATTGCAACGCATCGACACGTACATCGTCGTTGCTTCGGTCGCCTACATCTTCATGTTTTTCGTTAGTTGCTTTCACATAGGTACCGATACCGCCAAACCATAGTAATTCAACCGGCGCAGTCAATAATAAGCGAATCAAGGTCGAGCCATCCAAGCTTTTATAACGTATACCCAACCATTTGCGCAATTGCGGAGAAACTACAATGTCCTTCGCATGCCGCGAATAAACTCCACCTCCCTCGGAAATCAGGCTTCGGTCATAATCGTCCCAACTCGACCCCGGCAATTCAAACAAACGCTTACGCTCTAAATACGATTTTTCAAGATCGGCCGGTGCGGGATCGATAAAGATATGACGACCGCTAATTGCGGCAAGCAAGTGCGTGCTATTCGATAACAACATGCCGTTTCCGAACACGTCGCCGTCCATGCTGCCGATACCGACGACTGTAAAAGGCTCGCTTTGGATGTCCTTGCCGAGTTCGCGAAAATGCCGTTTAACGCACTCCCAAGCCCCACGGGCGGTAATTCCTAGCGCTTTGTGGTTGTAGCCATTTGAGCCGCCGCTCGCAAAGGCATCGCCGAGCCAAAAATGATATTGAGCTGAAACCGAATTCGCCAAATCCGAAAATTGAGCCGTTCCTTTGTCGGCGGCGACGACCAAATAAGGATCATGATCGTCGTAGCTCACGATACCTGGCAAACGCACGACCCGATCTTCGACATAATTGTCGGTCAAATCGAGCAAGCCCTGAATCAACTTGACATAAGCCTTCCGGCCCACTTCCTTGAAATCGGGGTCTGTAACCGGCGTTTTAACGATAAACCCACCTTTCGCGCCTTTCGGAATGATCAGTGCGTTTTTGCTCATCTGAGTTTGCATCAGATCCAATATTTCGGTTCTGAAATCGTCCGGTCGGTCCGACCAACGAATGCCGCCCCGAGAAATCTTACCGCCCCGCAAATGTATTCCTTCCATATCGACCGCATGCACATAAATTTCATTTTGAGGCTTTGGAGGGGGCATGTCGATGATGCCGAGGCTGTTGATCTTAAATGCGATAAAAAAATCGTCCCGCTTTTGCCTAACATGAAAATTACAACGCATCGTTGCATCAATTAAATTAAACAGCGTACGCAAAATTTTGTCGTGATTGATATCGGTAACGCCGCTAAGATTCTCTAGCAATTTAAGACGTAACGGAAACAACAACTGTTCCTCGCGTTGCATCGGCTCCCCTAAATTAGGGTCGGGCCTAAAACGGGCCTCGAAATACTCAAACAAGGCGAAGGCGGTACTAGAATTAGCGAGTAATGCCTGGTTGAAACTGCTAGTCGTCGTCGGGTAGCCCAATTGCAGATAATAATTGCGATACGCACGCAGCACATCGATCTGCTGCCAAGTCATACCTGCCAATACCAGCAAGCTATTCAACTGATCGTTTTCAGCTTTTCCGTTAAATACCGCACCGATACCGGATAATAAGCGAGATTTTAACTCGGTAAAACTGTCGTGTTGAGACTTCGCAGCGGAAATCGTAAAACTTTTAATGAAAACCGGACTGCCGGACACTGTCAATGGAAATTGAACCTGATCCAAGACTCGCAAATTAAAGTTTTCGAGAATTGGAATATATTCATCCAAATAGCGTTCTTGCCGGCTGCAAAAATGCAAACGATAATGCCGAATCTGGCCGTACGGGCGCAACAAGCCGATCGTCATCGGATCATCATTCAACAACGATTCGATTAAGCCAATGTCCTTGATGGCATGGCGCGGAGGCATCAAGGCTTGATATCCGGGCGGAAAAACCGTACGGTATTTTTGCCATAATTTACAGGCTTTGTATTTACCGTAGGCGCGCTCCAGAGTTCGACACAACGACGTAGACCAGGGCCTGATCTGTTTGTTGAGATCTCTATCTAATTGATCGACATCGATCGTAATTGTTTCGGAAGTCGGCCTCAGCAAAAAATGCAGCCCCAAATAAGGACCGCTAAGCACAATTTTCCGGACTAATTCGGCGCTGCTATCGAGACTTGACGACAAGCGCCCTAACAATACGGATTCAATTTCTTCGCTATACAAATGAACTGGGGCAATAATCAGCGCGGACAACGACTCCAACCCGAAGCCACCGAGCACCACTAACTTGATGCCTTCCGGACGATACAGGTAACGCCTGAGCGATTGAATCAATAAATCGAGTTGGGGTATCTCGAGCAAAAATAAATCGACTTTCGGAAATAAATTGAATATCTCTTTGAGCTGCAGATATTCATAACTGTTTTCAGGGGTTTTATGATGCGCTAATGTTTGTTCGATTTTACGCTGTAAAAACGGGATATTGCTACATGCTCCCCCCATTTCGGTCTCGTCAAAAACGCCGAAAAAACCATATTCACAAAAACCGCCTCCATCTGGCAACGAATGCTTGAACCCTATGTAAATTAAGGGTTGGTCGTGAATCAATGGGCTTCGTATCGGTAAGTATTGGATGATCAAAGGATAATCGCGCGCCAAAACAGCCTGCATCACTCGGAGAAAGTTCGATAGTGCAGTGGGATTATTGTCGTGACAAAACTCTGAACCCAAGGCTTTAAGCGAAGTGAACGCGTCTTGATCGTCAACCGACAGTCGATGACTCTTAAAAGGAATAAAAGCCTTTTGCTCAAGCCAATCGATCAAAGCGCTAAATTGAGAAAACTCGGAAATATCATTGAGGCCAAGCAAGCTTTCTTTCAAGGCTATGCGGTCTCGATCAAGGACTTCGGCCCATTCGATAATTGCCGTTATCCTTTCGAAAAAAGCATTTTTTATACCTGGATCAACCGCTTCTAGACGCAATACAATCAACAGTTGCTTGGTTCCGGATAAACCGTTACTTTCTAATCCGGTTATCATTTCTCCCTGACGCTTAACAGTCAAAACGGGATGTGCCAATAATTGAAACGGAAGTTGTTGATCGCTTTGTAACGCCAATAATGAATCGACAACATGCGTTAAATTACGACAGACAATTACGATAAATTGTTGAGGATCATTCGGTATCCTTAGTTCTTTGACGTTATGCGTTTCGATATTGTCAGTAAAAAGCTCAAATATCCTGACAATCAGCGATGACGATATATTAGGCGGCAATGAAACAAAATAGCTGTCCGGAAACAACAGCATTTCCGCCAATTTAATTAAAAACCGTCGGTTTTGATTGTCGCCTTGTCCTTCTAGGATATGTTGTACCGCCTTTAATTTCCGACGCTGACGCGATGCCTTTAGAGCAAGATTACCGGCTCTCAGATATACTTTCACGAACTACTCCTTGACTGGTTTCTGTTATTAAACGTCACGGCTAAGAGTCGCGCATGGAATAAATGTATCAAGACTTACTCCCTTTTGATTGAAAAACCGTCTAAAAATATAAGGTATGGAATGCGTCTATCGAGGACCGCCGTTCACCCAGCACCTAAATTATCTCAGATAGTTAACCATAGCCAATGGACTATGGAATTTAGGTGCTGGGTAAACCCATCCATGGGGGCTTGACGGCAGCTATCGAGCGCCAGGGATGGCGTGAATGCAGATTTTGCAGGAGCAAAAATCTGCCCTGCTGCCGACATCCTCGCTAGCCACACCCCATACCTTCATAAATTTAACTAATTTTTGAGTATAAAGGGAGTAGAAAACCATTCCTTTCTAAGAGGGGGTCGGGAAATCACTTGAGACTATTATTTCATGCACAGTTATTACTCTACCACGCGAAAAATGTAGCGCATGAAGATTTGAGATAAAGATTGGCTATTTAGCAAGGAGATTGCTCATCAAACATACATTTGATCAACAATTTGGGACGATAATTATCGTAGGCTTTTTTTAATTTCTAAAACGTTGGCTTCTTCCATTCGCGTATAAGTGACCGAGTCCATCAGTGTCTTAATAAAATAAATACCCATTCCGTTTTCCTTCGGATTATCGAAATCCGGAATCGGCACTGACTCGATATCAAAGCCTTGTCCATGGTCGAAAACTTTAATATCGAGTTCGTCTTCCTGTATGTGAATCGTAATTCTGACACAGTCCTTCGGCCCTTTATATTTAGAATGTTTAATTGCGTTTGTTGTCGCTTCGGTTAACACAAGGTTCAATTGATAAGCCAACGCATCTCGATCACCGGAATAATGATCCAGCTCTCTACCGATCCGCTCCCCGATGCTGCCGATCAAATCCAGGTATTTGGTTTGTGTCGGAATAATTACATCAACCTGAATATCCGCACTTTGCATAAAAGCCTCTAAGATTCACTGGTGGTCGCTTCGTCCAAATCATTATAAATTTCGAATACCCGATTCAGTCGGGTCAATTCAAACATAGACAACACTTGCGGCTGGAGGTTCGACAAAGCTAATTTACCCGATTTTGCAGTCGCATGTTTAAATCCCGCCAGCAACGCACCCAACCCCGAACTATCGATAAACTTGACCTGTTGTAATTGCACGACGATATTAGGTTCGCCTTCTTCTATCATATCGATAATAAATGCTTTTAAATCACTCGAATTGTGAGCATCGATCCGTTCTTCATTGATGTGAAGGACATTGAAACCGTCTAATTGTTGCTGCGTTAAATTCATATCTTTTATATTTGTTAATCAAAAATAGTCGAAATTAGCCGATTGTAGTAGTTATACTCATATATGGACTCCTCGTTTATTGCAAGCCAAGTTTTCAAAAATTGATGTCAAAACAGAGATCAAGATTGCAGCCATATATCCGGTCTCTCAACAGAGGCTTTATTGCCTCAGGA
>Ga0180009_10000112_pt1 | contig 135920 bp, 135 predicted proteins | sample OS_PC_MetaG_FD_123537 | JGI IMG/M metagenome (GOLD analysis project Ga0180009, IMG submission 123537) | Groundwater microbial communities from the Aspo Hard Rock Laboratory (HRL) deep subsurface site, Sweden - OS_PC_MetaG | ecosystem: Environmental > Aquatic > Deep subsurface > Groundwater...
CGGCGCCGGTTCCGCCTGCCCAAGGCGGTCGCCCTGGTGGGGCTGCTCCCCGGGAAGGAAGGACTCGAGCGCATCCTGCCCCAGATCGTGGTCCTCGAAGAGGGGGGCTCGGCCTGGCGCTAGCGGGAGTTTCCGGGCTAACCGGTTGTTGAGTTGCGAAAGTGCTGGTGTTTCGCGGTTTTTTGGGCGCCTGGCTGTAGTACCCATCGTAGCACCCATCTCAGCGCCGGGGTGCGTAGGTGCTGAGATGGAAGAGGTCGAAGAGGCGTTTCTGGGTGGCGTCGGTGTCGGTGAGGATGCGCTGCGCGCGGGGTCGGCCTTTGTTGCCGGTGGGGTAGAGCAGGACGGTCTCTTCGATGCCGGCGAGGGCCAAGAGCAGCTCGCGGACGCTAAGGTCCAGTCCGGCATGGTGGGCTTCGCGGCGCATCAGGTGGGCGACGGCGAGGGCCAGCACGCAGGTGAAGACGTGGATCCTGATCTTGCTTTCCGTCCAGTGGAACATAGGCGAGAAGCCGACGACGTGTGGGTCTTTCAGCTGACGGAAGCCGGACTCGACGTCGTTTTGGGAGCGGTAACCCGCAACGACATCGGCGACGGTCCAGTGGTCTTGGTCGGTGACGAGCAGGCGTTTGCCGAAGACCTCATCCTCCAGGTCGCGGCGCGCGGCGGGGTCGATCCTCCAGGTGAGCCGCATCTCGGCGGGCGCCTCGCCGTTCAACTCAGCGCCCAGGACGCGTTTCACCCAGCGCGCCGAGGTGATTCGCGTGACTTCGGCGAGCACGGCCCTGCGGCCCCGGCGGGTCCTGCCGCGGGCCAGGGCCGCGGCCAGCAGAGCCAGTGCCCGGGTGGCCTTGTCGAGGGTCTGGTCAAAGCCGCGGGACTGGGCGGCGTGCAGGGTCACCGAGTGGGTCACGATGACCCGCTGCTCGGTGCCGAACACGGGGGCGCGGGTGTCGTAGGCGGTGAGTCCGGGGAAGCGCTCGGGGTCGACCGGGTTGAACCTGGCGGCCGGGAGGCCGAGCAGGCCGGGGAAATCACCCGGTGGCAGCGAGCCCACGTAGTGCAGCCCGCCCCGGCGCAGGTGGGCGAAGTTCCGGGCGCTGTTCTGACCGGCGTCGAAGACCACCGTCGGCGCCTGCCCGGGGCCATCCGCACCGGCCCCGCCGCCGGGGCCGCTGAACAAGCTGCGGTAGCGGGAGGTGAGTTCATCAAGGACGTCGGCGAACTGGGTGACGTCGGGGCGGTTGCCGGGGTAGGTGTGGCTGGTGATGGGGATGGCGCCGTCGCGCGTCACCACCAGGGCGAGCCCCACCAAGCGCAGGTCGTGACGCTTCTGCTTCGCGTGACCGCGCTGCGCGAGGGGAGCGCGGTCGTTGGCGCTGTCGATGAACGTCGCGAAGTTCGTCATGTCCAACGCCAAACCGGAGAGGTCCAGGCCGAACTCGGTGACCATCGCGGTGCTGATGGCCCGTTCGGCGGCCGCGAGCTTGGCGGTGTCAAAGGTGTCCAGCGCATCCCAGATGCGGCGATGATCCATCGCGGCCACCGGTAGCCTGGTGAACCGCGGCCCGGCGGTGGTTGCCCACCAGTCGGCGAACGCCAACTTGGAGCACGGGGCGACGATGCGGTTCATGGTGGCCAGGGCCACGTAGGTACCCACCGAAGCGGCCGCATCGGATCGCCGTGACCCGCAGACCTCATCGATCGCCTCAACCACCTGCATTCGTTTGAGCATCCCCCACACCGCGGCGACGTCACCGAACTTCTTGTGCTGGGTGCGTTCTGGGGCACCCGCGGGGGCGCCGGAGAGCCGGGCCACAACCTCCTCGGCGCTACCCAAGTACTGCTGGGCGACGATGCGCGGCTTACCGTCCACCCGGGCCGACTCCACCAGGTAGTAATAGGTCTGGTTCCCGTGCTTCTTTCCCACAATTGATGGCATATATGGGTACTACACCATCCGGCGCCACGTGTCAAGCGGCGACACGCATATTTCCCCAGGTAACAGCCCGATTCAGGTAAGCGGCAGGGCCAAAAGGAACGGCTCAGGATTCAGACAACCCGGAAACTTCCGCTAGGACGAAGACCTCGTCGTCCAGCAGCGAGTAGACCACTGCATACGGAAAGCGCGCCATGAGCTTCTTGCGCGCATGCTTCCCGATGCGGGGCGACGATTCGGGCAGCAGGCGAATCTGCTCACCGGCCCTCTCGAAATCGTCGAGGAATGAGGAGCCGAGGCCCGGTTCTTCGAGGTCGTAGAAAGACGCGGCGTCTTCCAACTCCTGCTGTGCTGCGGAGTGGAGGCGTATCCGGCGGTTCACCGACGGGCTGCGCGCGCCTTGGAGAGCGCTTCCTCCATAGGTACCGTCTCGACCGCCCCGGAGACAATCTGCTCGTGTCGCTGATCTGCCTCGTGGAGCCACAATTGCTCGACTTGAGCATCGGTCAAGTCGTCGAGGCTTTCCAGCAATTCCCTGGCAAGCCTCGCACGCGTCGAGGGGTCCAGCTGAAGAGCTTCGCGCCTGAGTTCATTCAAGGTCATCGCAGCCCACCTCACCGTCGTTCGACTGAAACACATCATACCGCCCCGTGCGGACACGTCGACCAAGCCCAGGATGTTGGTTCGAACGTGTTTGAGAAGAACGGCAACGCGAAGCGTTGTCCGCTCGATCTCATGGTTCGCAGATCACCGTCCGGGTGTCTGCTTGGATTGCCAGGAGGCCTTGCGCTCAAGCCTCTCAGCTACCCAGACCTTGATGACGGACTGGCGGCTGACCCCCAGGTGCTTGGCCTCACGGTCGAGGGACTCGACCATCCAGGCGGGAAAGTCAACGTTGACGCGTCGCGGCTCCTGCCCGGGTCTGCGGGCGCTGGACAGGTCGAGGTGCGCCGTGACGTCCTCGCCTTCGTCGAACCTCCGGTCGACCTCCTCAGCCTTCATAGACTGCCACCTCCTCAGGTCGAGATCTCCGCACAGAGATGATCCGAACCCGCTGTTCCCGATGCGTGATAACGGCGGACCAGTGCTTGTCGTCTATGAGACCCACAACCATCAAGCGCGGCTCGGTCTCGACGCGGGCCGGGATCTCGACGCGCAACTCGTCGAGCCACAAGACCTGGGAGGCGACGAAGTCGATGCTGTGCTTGGCCTCGTTCGCCCGACTCCTGGCCTCATCGAACTCGAACTCCACGAGCACCTCTCTCAGCGCGACTGGTATAAAGCGTATACCGCGAAAGGGTCAGAAAGCAACCCAAACGACGGGTCTTGGTGTACTGCAACGTCTGCGGCATCAGCGGCAGCGCGCAGCGCTGTCCGACTGGATGCCGTTGTTGGGAATGCCTCCCCGATCATCGCGCTTCGTTGATGACCAACTGCACACCCCCGAGGGCAAGATGAAAGTCCGTGGACCAACAACTCGCCACGCCGCGTTCCTGCATAAGGTAAAGGCCCACCGCGTCCGTCATCGTCAGGTTCTGATCCGAGTAACGGCGCAACAGAACTCCTGCACCCGTCTGTTCAGCAGGCCCGACCGAGGCTATCTTGAGCGGTGCCATGTCCTCGATCATCGCGAGAAACTGGAGTGCACGAGTTCGATCGTAGCGCCGAAGGAACCACGCGTGTCCCTCCGCAACCACGAGCGTCGTGGTCACCAGCGGCGGGGGCTCCGAGAAGAGACGGCGGAACAGTGGATGGTACGAGTCGGACCTATCCACGAACGCGATCAACGCAGAGGTGTCGACGTACGAGTCAGTCTTTGTGGCCATACACCACGTCGTCGATGTTCCGGCTGGACTCGGGATCGCCTGTCTCGACCATCCCTGCGAAGTGCATCCAGGGACTCGTCTCGTCGACCGGCAGAGCGCTGCGAAGAGCGCGACGGAAGAACTCCGCTAGCGAGATGCCGAGGCGTGCGGCCTCGCGTTTCGCAGCCGAGTACTCGTCTTGTGGAAGGCTGATCTGTGTGCGAATCATGATAACAGTCTATACCCTCGTGTTATCAGAAACAACCGCCACAGACACACAGGAGAGCAACCGCCCGAGAACCCCGGAGGTCATCCCAACAATACTTCTACAGTCCGCCGAACTCCGCCCTTGCCAGCCATCAGTCTGCATATGCAGCCCTGTGGGGACGATCTGACGGACCCCACAAAGGCGCTTGTTTCACGGGGAATTGTCTTGCCAGCACGAATGCGCGCCTACATAGGCAGACTGTATAAGTCGTGGCACTCAGTCGTCAAGCGGACTACGAACGCCCAGGCCACCGCGGTTCAGAACGTGCGTGTAGACCATCGTTGTACGCACGTCCTTGTGGCCCAACAGTTCTTGGATGGTTCGGATGTCGTATCCGGACTCCAGAAGGTGAGTGGCGAACGAGTGGCGGAAGGTGTGACAGCCTCCGTGTTTGGCGATGCCGGCCTCGCGGACGGCCTGTCGAACGGCGCGCTGCACCAGCGTCTCGTGGACGTGGTGTCGGCCCTCTCCCCCGGTCTTCCGGTCCTTCCAACGACGCTCCTGGGGAAAGACCCACTGCCACCCCCACTCCGCCGCTGCGTTCGGGTACTTGCGTTCGAGGGCATCAGGCAGCAGCACTCGGCCCCAACCCGCGGCGAGATCGCCGCCATGGGTTCGTTCGACTTCTCGCAGATGGTCGCCCAATGGGCCTACAAGAGCGGAGGGGAGCACCGTCACCCTGTCCCTTCCTCCCTTGCCCTCGCGGACCGTGACCTCCCCCCGCGAGAACTCGAGGTCCTTCACGCGGAGGTTCAGGCACTCCATCAAGCGTAGCCCCGAACCGTACAGGAGGGAGACGATCAGCCACTTGTCTCCATTCAGGCGGTCGAGGACGGCCCTCGCCTCCTCCCGGGTGAACACGACGGGTAGCCGCCTGCTGTGCCGGGCGCGGATCACGTCGCCGAGTTCACCGACCTCCCGGTCGAGGACGTGGCGGTACAAGAACAGAAGTGCGGACAGCGCCTGGTTCTGTGTGGAGGCGCTCACCTTGTCGGCGACGGGTGTCACGCGGCCGTCCTGACGGCTATCGGACTTCAGGCTGAGAATGACCGCTACATCGTCTTCAAGACCGCCGAACACGCTCGGGCGGCGCTATCCGGCGGCCTACCCCTCCACCGCCGCCAAGATGGCTCGCCCCACCAACGACCGGATCAGCGGCACCTTGTACGCGTTCCCGCGCAGGGGTTTGGCCCCCGCCACTGCTTCCTCGGCAGCTTCGGCGGCCGCTTGGTCGTCGACGGGGGCACCAATGAGGCGGGCCTCGGCCTCCAGCGCCCGGTACGGCCGCGGGCCCACCGCACCCAGAACAAGGCGGGCGTCCGTGCAGGCGCCTTCCTGGAGCGTGATGCTCGCCGCCACACTGACCACGGCGAAGTCGATGGGCTCCCGGACGGTGAACTTGAGGAACACCGACTGGGATCCGTCGTCGGGCGGCGGCACGCGCACCGCGGTCAGGATCTCACCCGGCTCGAGGACGGTCCCCAGTGGAGTGTAGAGGTCCTGGACGGGCAGCTCGCGTCGACCACCGGGGCCCTCGATCACCGCCGCCGCGTCAAGGGCCGCCAGCGCGACCGCCGTGTCCGACGGGCACACCGCGAAGCAGCCACGCCCTTCGAAGATCGCGTGATAGCGCGTGTCGCCCTTCACCGCCGGGCAGCGCGGGCCACCTTTCCGCAGACAATCGATGGAGCCCCCGAGCCCCGCCGGATACCGGAAGTACCAGCAGCGCACCTCCTGGCAGAGGTTGCCGCCCAGGGTCGCCATGTTGCGGATCTGCGGGGACGCCACGGCCTGCGCCGCCTGCGCGAAGATGGGCCAGCGTGTGCGGACCGACTCGGAGCGCGCGATGTCGGCGAGACGCGCCAGCGCGCCGACGCGGAGTTCGGCGTCTTCGGCCTCGATTGCGTCAAGCCCAGGGATGCTCTTCAGATCGACTACCACGTCGGGCGGCTCGGGATAGATGCCGTCCTTCAGGGCGCCGAGCAGGTCGGTGCCGCCGGCGTTCGCCCGTGCGCGCGCGCCGGGCTCGACCAGGAGCGCGCAGGCCTCCTCGACAGTGCGCGCGCGCACGTGGCGGAAGGGCCTCATCGGTCGGCATCCGCGGCGCGGTCGTCGTGACCGTCGCCGCAGCTCCCGGCGCCGTCGGTCGCGGCGCCGTCGGTCGCGGCGCCGTCGGTCGCGGCGCCACTGACAGGCGCGGCGTGACCGCCGCCTTGGCGGCCCCGCGCCGGCACACTCCCCAGCGCCCTCAACACGCGGTCCGGCGTCACCGGATACTCGTCCATCCACATCCCGAGTGCGTTCGACACCGCCATCAGCACGGCGCTCGGGCCCGGCGCCGTGGCCACCTCGCCCACGCCGATGGCGTGGAAGCGGTGACTGTCCACCGGAGTCTCGAGCACCACGTTCTTCATCTCGGGCAGTTGCGCGAAGGTGCGCCACTTGTAGTCGATCATGTTGGCGTTCAGGACACGGCCGGAGGCATGGTCGTACACCGTCTCCTCGAAGAGGGCGCTGTCGATGCCGGCGGAGCCCAGACTGCCGTTCAGCTGGTTCTCGAGGCCGGGGGGGTCGATGATGGTACCGGCGTCGGTGGCGTTCACCACGCGGCGGAGGTCGACCTTGCCCGTGTCCGTGTCCACCGCCACTTCGACGAAGGTCATCATGCAGTTGGCCAGGGTGAAGTCGGGGTCGAAGCGGCCCTCGCCCATCACCGAGCCTTCTCGCCCGATGACCGCGTTCCAGCGTATGGCATTCTCGGGCGAGTCGGCGGGGAAGACCAGGCCGTCGCGAGTGTCGAGGTCGGACGGGTCGCGGCCCAGGATCGGGGCCGCGCGCTCCAGGAGCTTCCGCCGCGCGTCCTCGGCGGCGGCGATGGAAGCGCCGCCCATGGCCCAGGTGCCCCGAGACCCGACGGGGCCGAACTCGAAGGGGGTGATGGCTGAGTCGGCGGGGGTGATCGTGACCTTGTCGAGCGGTAGCTGGAGCACCTCAGCAACCATCTTGATCAGGTTGCTCGGCTGACCGGTGCCGTGCTCCGACGCAGCGGAGTAGATGACGGCGGCCCCATGAGGGTCGAGCCGCACCCAGGCCTCCGACACCGACTCGCCGATGTCCACGTTGCCGTGCACGCCCACACCCACACCGGTGCGCACCGTGCCATCCACCGCGCTCGGCTGTAGCCAGCCGCGCCAGCGCTCCTTCCAGCCGAAGGCGGCCGCGCCCGCATCCATGGCGGCCGTGTAGTCGATGCCCCGATACGTGTACCACTGCCCGTCGCGCCAGTAGTAGCCGTCGCCGGGCTTAACATAATTCTTCTTGAAGAAATCGAAGGGGTCGATGTCGAGCTCCGCCATCGCCCGACTCACGACCGGGAGGATCGAGCATTTCAGCTCCTGTCCCCCGAACCCACGCACGATGCCCGAGGCGGTGCGGTTGGTGCAGACGATAGTGGAGCGCAGGTCCCAGTTCGGGGAACGGACGACCAGCTGGGCCTCGCCGCAGCCCACGGCCACCTGAGCCTGGGTGGTCATGGAGTAGTAGCCGGTGTCGACGAGCCAGTCGCCGGCGACCGCAGTGACCGTGCCGTCGCGCTTCATGCCCACCTTGGCCGTGATGCGCGAGCCGATGCGGAGCACGAAGGCGGCCATGTGCTCCTCCTTCGTCATGACGAGCCGCACCGGCCGGCCTGTCGCCCGGCTGAGCGCGGTGGCCTGCAGCACCAGCTGCACCGACATGAGCTTCGAGCCGAAGCTGCCCCCACAGGGCCCGCCGATGGTGCGCACGTCCACCTGGCGGCCGAAGGCGAAGAAGAGCACCACCTTGTCCTGGTAGGCGGCTTGGCTCGAGACCCAGAGGGTCGCCTTGTTGGGCTCCTCCCAGTGGGCGATCACGCCCGGAGGCTCGGCCGGGAGGGGATTGGGGATGTTCTCGTAGCCGCAGACGCCCTCAGCAACGGCGTCGGCTTCAGAGAAGCCGCGCTCCACGTCGCCCATCTGGACGTTGACGAGACACTCGGGCCCGAACCAGGGGGTGCCCGGCGAGACTACGTTGCCCGGCGCCTCGGGAAAGATCTCGGGCGCGCCGGGGGCAAGCGCTTCGTCCATGGTGAGCACCGCGGGCAGCGGCTCGTACTCCACCTCGATCAGTTCGAGGGCCCGCTCGGCTACCGCCTCGGTGGTGGCGGCCACCAGAGCCACGCTGTCGCCGGCGAAGCGCACGGTGCTGTCCAGAACACGGACCGTGCGAGGCGTGCCCACGCGCCAGTCGGGCACGTCGGCATGAGTGAGCACCGCCTCCACGCCGGGAAGGGCGCGGGCGGCGGAGACATCGATACTCACGATATGCGCGTGGGCGTGGGGGCTGCGGAGCACCCGCCCGTACAGCATGCGCGGCACTTCGAGGTCGCTCAGATAGCGGGTGCGCCCGGTGACGATGTCGCGGGCGTCGGCCCGCTCTGTGGCCTTGCCGATGTGCCGGTAGTTGGTGGCCACGGGCCTACCCGGTCTTTCCGGCGGTGCCTGGAGCCACGGGCGGTGCTGCGTCACCCGCGCTCGGTTCAGTGGTGCCCACTGCGCCCGCCGGCGCGGCCTCCCGGATGCGCCCGGCGGCGTCCTGCACCGCCTCGAGCACATGGTAGTGAGTGATGCAGCGGCAGTGATTGCCCGCGAGCGCCTCCTGCACCTCCGCCAACGTGGGCACCGGGTTCTCGTCCAAGAGCGCCTTCGCGCTCATGAGGATACCCGGAGTGCAGAAGCCACACTGGAAGGCGGTGTGATCCACGAAGCTCTGCTGCAAAGGATGAAGCGCCCCCGTCTGCGGATCGACGAGCCCCTCCACCGTCACCACGCTACACCCGTCGCACTCCACGGTGAGGAGCGTGCACGAGAGCACGGCCCGGCCGTCGAGTAGCACGGTGCACATGCCGCAGGCACCTCGGTCGCATGACACTTTGGTGCCGGTGAGACCCAGGACGTGGCGCAGGGTGTGCGCGAGGGTGTCCGCCGGGTCCACATCGGCCGCCGCGTGCCCCACGGTCAAGACGTGAGTCCGCCTATTGACCGTCAACCGGATCTGCGAAGCCCCCTGCATCCGACATCCCTTCCCGCGGCCGTCTCGGCCGGCCTAGCCCTTCAAGGAACGAGCATACCGTACCGCTTCCTCCCCCGCGATGCGCCCACTGTTGACGCCCACCCGTCCCAGCCCCGGAGTATCGCGGATCTGGTCGCGCTCGTCGAAGGGCCCGAACTCACCCACGGCACAATGGCCGCGCGTGATGGTCACCCGGCCCGGAGCTCCTCCACCAACCCCTCATAGAAATCGAGCGACTCCGGGTTGATCAGGGCGTCGCGGTTGGTGACCGGGCGCCCGTGCACCAGATTGGTCACGGCCGTCTCCACCTTCTTGCCGTTCAGGGTGTAGGGGATGTCGGGCGCCGCGATGAGTTTCGCGGGCACGTGCCGGGGCGAGGCGTTCTCCTTGAGGGTCTTCACGACGGCCGCGCGGAGTTCGTCGGTGAGGTCTTCGCCGGGGGCGAGCTTCACGAAGAGGAGGATGCGCTGGTCGCCCTGCCAGTCTTGACCGATTGCCAGGGAGTCCGCGATCTGGGGCAGCTTCTCCACTTGGTTGTAGATTTCGGCCGTGCCGATACGCACGCCCGACGGCTTCAGCACCGCGTCCGAACGTCCGAAGAAGGTGATCCCGCCGGTCTGCGAGTCGAACATGACGTAGTCGCCGTGGCGCCAGATGCCGGGAAACACGTCGAAGTAGGCGTCGTGGTAACGCGTGCCCTCGGGGTCGTCCCAGAAGTAGAGCGGCATGGAGGGAGCCGGGGCCTCGCATACCAACTCGCCCTCCTCGTCGCGGAGCGGCTGCCCGGTCGGGTCGTAGCACTTGATCTTCATGCCCAGACCCGGGCCCTGCAGCTGGCCCGCGTACACCGGCTGTGCGGGACTCCCCAGGGCGAAGCAGCCGTTGATGTCGGTGCCGCCGGAGATGGAGTTGAAGTGGAGGTCGGCCTTGATGGCCTCGTAGACGTAGGCGAAGCCCTCAGGCGAAAGAGCTGAGCCCGTCTGCAAGATCGAGCGGAGGGCCGAGAGATCCACCTCGTCCTTGGGCTGATAGCCCTGGCTCTTCAGAAGCCCGATGTAGCTGGCGCTCGTGCCGAAGATGGTGACTCCGAGGTCGGCGATCAGACGCCAGAGCGCCCCGATGTCGGGGTAGGCGGGGTTGCCGTCGAAGAGCACGATGGTAGCCCCCGCCCCGAGCGCTGACAGCAGCCAGTTCCACATCATCCAGCTGGCGGTGGTGACGTAGAAGATGGTGTCGTCACGACGCAGGTCGGAGTGCAGCACCAGCTCCTTGCGCTGGTTTAGGAGGATGCCGCCCCCGCTCTGCACCAGACACTTGGGCTTGCCGGTGGTGCCGCTGGAGAACATGACCACGGCCGGATGATCGAAGGGAAGCTGCTCGAAGACGAGGTCGCCGCCTCGCTGGTCGGCGATGAAATCGTCGAAGGAGACGGCGCCGCGGATACCGGAGAGGTCGGCGCCCGGATCGCCGGCGTAGTGGGCCACCACCACGCGCTCGATGCTGGGGATCGCCTCCACCACCTGTGCGGTGTTCGCCAGGCAGTCGAAGACCCGATCCTTGTAGCGGTAGGCATCGACGGCGAACAGCACCGTGGGCTCGATCTGACCCAGGCGGTCGGCGGCGGCGGCGGGGCCGATGTCGGTGGCGCAGCTCGACCACACCGCCCCGATGGCGGTGGCGGCCAGCATGCCCACGGCCGTCTCGATCATGTTGGGCATGTAGCCGGCCACGCGGTCGCCCACGCCCACCCCGGCGGCGCGCAGACCCCCCGCCACGCGGGACACCGTCTCGTAGAGCTGGGCGTAGCTCATGCGCCGGGGCGCCGCGGTCTCTCCCACGAAGATGAAGGCGGTCTGCCCGTCGCGGTAACGGAGTAGGTTCTCGGCGAAGTTGAGACGGGCGCCGGGGAACCAATTCGTGCCCGGGAACACCGAGAGGTCTTCCACAGGAGTCTCGTATGGAGTCGAGGTCTGGATCCCCAGGAAGTCCCATGCCGCCGCCCAGAAGGCGGGGATCTCGTCCACGCTCCACCGGTACAAGGAGTCATAGGAATCAAGAGCCAGAGAGTGACGCGCGTTCACGTACTCCCGGAAACGGGTCATGTTGGCGGCGGCGATCTGCTCCGCCGATGGTTGCCACAACAACGCCGTCAAGTCGTGCCTCCTTTGGTCCCCACGTCAGGACTCGATCTCTGGAGCCGGTTCGCATTCGCGCCTGCAGGCCGTTCCGGCGTCACTCAGGCACCGGCCTGATCCAATCCACTCCCGCCTGCCTTCCCGCCCTTGCAAGGCGCCTGTCTGTGGTCCACAGCTCGACACCAGCCGACTCGGCCAGCGCCAGATAGGCCGCATCGTACGCAGCCTTCTGCCCGATCCGTGCCGCCCAGGCGAGAGCGCGCCGACCCAGATCCGGCGACGGCTCAACCCAGTGGATGTTCAATGACAAAGCATCATCGAGGGCGTCGGCGGCGCGGTCCGCGGTGAGCCAGGAAGCGGCGACCGCCTTCCGGCACGCGGTCGCTACTTCGTACGCCATGAGGTACGGGGCCAACAGCACCTCGCCCGTCTCTGTCCAAAGGCGGATCCGCGACCGGGCCTCGTCCGAGCATGGGAGCGGCAACGCGGTTGCCACCACGAGTCCGGCATCGATGACGACCGTCACTCCTCCCCCTTCCAGATACGATCGAGTTCGGCCTCACGCTCTTCCCGTGCCTCCCGGATGAGGTCGACATCCAACACGCCATGCCGTTCTCGAATCTCTTCCCGCAGACGGTCGAGCCGCTCCAAGGCCTCCAAGCGGCGCGCCCTCGTGGCCGCCCGGGTATCATCGTCCAAGAACTCACGCACGGCCTGCCGGACCAGGTCGGATATGCTCCTTCCCTGCTCCTCCGCCAATCTCGCGAGAGACCGCTGCTGCTCCGGCTCCAGTAGAATCTGCGCTCGGTACTTCGTGGCCATCAGAACACTCCTTCTTATTACACATACACCCCCGCATGTGTAAGGTATGCCCATCGACCCTCACGGGGCAACCGCCGTCTCCACAAGCTCTACTCCCCCGCCCACGGCTCCACGTCGATCAGGCACGAGAGCGCCGCCATGGCGTGCGAGCGTTTGATCATCATGCGGCTCGGGGTGAGGATGTTCACGCAGCCGCCCCGGTCGGGCGACTCCCCGGGCTCACCTATGGGGTCGTACGTGGCGGCCGACTCGTACGAGTGCACCGTACCCGGCCGCACCCGTTCCGAGAGCTGGGCCGCGCAGATGACTGCGCCTCGGTCGTTGAAGAGCTTGATGAGTGCGCCCTCCGTGATGCCGCGGGCGGCCGCGTCGGCCGGGTTCACGCGAGCCACCCAGTAGTAGTAGCCGTCGATGAGCACGCGGTGGTCCTTCACGTCGTTGATGGTGCTGTCCTTGCCGTCGCTCATGGTGTGGAAGGTGAAGCGGGCGTGCGGGGAAACAAGGTGCAACGGGTACTTTTCGTAGAGTTCGGCGGCGTGGGGACCCTCCCACGCCGGGACGTACTTGAGGATGGGTGACCGTTCGGGATCGTCGGGGTCGAGGCGCTTCAGGCTCGACGACTCGAACTCCAGCTTGCCCGACTGAGTCTGGAGGCCACGACGGAACTCCTCGGTGTAGTCGCCGGGGAGTGGTGCGAGTTCAGGGGTGTCCTTGAGACGGTCCTCGTAGAACCAACGATACGACACGGGGTCGCGGCGCTCGACGGAGGGCGGCGGCACCACGTAGTAGCCCTTCTTCGCGAACTCCTTCCACGACATGGTCTTGGGCAGGTCGGTGGCTTCGAAGACGCGGCGGCACCAGTCGAGCTCGGTCATGCCCTCGGAGTAGACGGCGCCGAGCCCCAGGCGCGTGGCCAGCTCGAGGAAGATCTGGAAGTCCGACTTCGACTCGCCCAGAGGCTCGATGCACTTATGTTGCATCAACGCCACTCGGTGGTTCACCTGGGTGAACGAGTGCTGGATGTAGCCACCCGAGTTGGCGAACTCGCTGATGTCCCAGCGCTCGAAGCTGGTGCAGGCGGGCAGGATGACGTCGGCGAAGGCGGCCTCGCCCTCGAACCAGATAGATTGGTTGACGACGAACTCCAGCTTGTCGGCCCGATACATGCGGGCGTAACGGTTCGTGTCGACCATCGTGCCGAAGTGGGAGCCGCCGTACTTGTAGTACATCTTCACCGGCGAGTGGCCGGGCGACGGGTACTGGAAACGGAAGAACTGACCCTCGATGGTGCGGGGGTCGGTGGGGTAGCCCTCACAATGCCCGTCCATGATGGCCTCGGGGATCTTCAGGCGAGGGATCGCCTGTTGCACCGTGTTCATGGTGGCAACCTGCGGCATGCGCTGATACATGTTGGCGGCGAGGGCGGTGCCGTTCAGGTCGCCGGAGAAACCACCCTCCGCGTAGCCCGGGAAGAAGAAGCGCGTGTCCACGGGGGTGCCTTGCTGCATACAGCCCACGTTGACGCCGGGCTTGCCCAGGCCCTGCATGGCCATGAGGCACACCATGCCCCGAGCCCAGTCGCCGCCGGTGGCGGTGCGACAGGCGGCCCCGAAGCCGACGATGCCCCCGGGCGCCAGATAGGTGCGCTTGCTCCCCCATTCGCGGGCCAGGGCACGGATATCCTTGGCGGGCACGCCCGACTCGGCCTCCTGCCACTCCGGGGTCTTGGCGACGCCGTCCTCCTCGCCCAGGATGTAGGCCTTCCACTTGTCGAAGCCCACCGTACGGTCGGCCACGTAGTCCTGGTCGTACAGTCCCTCGGTGATCCAGGTGTGGGCGATGGCCAGCACCATGGCGCTGTCGGTGCCGGGGAGCGGCGCCAGCCACTTGCCGCCGAGCAGGGCGGCCGTGTGGTTGTAGTAGGGGTCGATGTGCACGAAGGGGATGCCGAGCTCCTTCAGCCACTGGCGGCGGATGGTGCCCTCGTGGGCGCCGTACACTCCGCTTGTGGCCTCCGGGTCCGACGACCAGAACACCACCATCTCGCAGTGCTTCAGGCAATCTTCCACCGTGCTGTAGGTCTCGCCGCCGCCGTTGCGGGCGCTGTGGCCCCAGTGGTGGGTGGCGCCCCAGTACCACCCCTCCCAGCTGTCGGGGTTGTGGGCGATGGGCGTCCAGCCGATCGTGTTGAAGAAGCGCATGCGCGCGCTCAGCCAGTAGCCCAGGATGCCCCAGGTGTGGTGCGAGCCGGAGCCGTTCATGATGGCGCCGGGGCCGTGCTCGCGCTTCACCCGCTTGATCTCGGCGGCCACCAAGTCGAGCGCCTCGTCCCAGCTGATGCGCTCGTAGCCGGAGGTGCCCCTATTCTGTGGATTCCGCTCGCCGTTCGGATCGAAGTCCACCCGCTTCATCGGGTAGAGGATGCGGGCGGGCGAGTACACCATCGACTTCCAGGCCAGGGTGTGCGAGTTGATGGTGGTCTTGCGCGGCGGGGAGAAGATGCGACCGTGAGCCTCGATGGTCCAGCTCTCGGGGTCGGAGTCGTCGAACTCGATGGGCGTGATGCGCAGGATCTTGCCGTCCTTCACGAACACGAAGACGGGTCCGCCGTTCGTGTTGCTCGTGAAGCGACGCACCCCGTCGCCCATATCGGTGCCGTACTCGGTTCCCGCGGTGAGCATCATCTGCAGAGTCTGCGAGAACCACACGCCTGCCTCGTCGGAGCCGTCAAGGGCCATCTCGAAGTTCTTGAGGGCGCTGATGAATTCCAGGGTGTCCCGATTGGGCTTCATCAGGCGCACCGCCACGTCGGCCGTGTCGAACACCATGCTGCAGTCGGGCGATGGGTGGATGCCGGAGGCGGACTTCACCTTGCCGCCGCGGATCGCGAAGTAACGGCCGTGCGACCCGTCGCGCAGGGCGATCTGGGCCACGATGTCGCGCTCGCGCAGACGGGCGGCGAAGTCGGGGTGCCTGCGGGCCGTGGCCCGAAGCAGTACCTCGACGCCCAGGAGGGTGGCGGTGAAGCGCTTGTCGGCGAGAGTGCTCACAGGGAGACCTCCTGCAGACGGATAGTGCCCACGTTGCAGCTGCCCGCGATGTCGACCTCGTAGGACACAGGCGCGTATCCTTCCAACGCGATGGAGAAGGAGTAGCCTCCCGGCTCCAAGACCAGACCGTCGATGCGGAAGTCACCGAACGCATCGGTGATGGCCGTAGAAAGCGGCGCGGAGGCCGACCCCCCCGTGGCCGACTCGGCCGCGACCGGATCGCCGGCGTACAGTTCGACGGTCGCCCCCGCGGCACACTCCACGAGGCCGTCGCGCTCCAGCGATACGGAGCCGCACACGAGGTGGGAATCCCAGCGCGACAGGTTCTTGTAGAGCACCCGCGGCCGGGTGGCGTACTCTGGGTTCAGGGCTTCCAGGCCTTGGCCCGCCGCGGTCGCCTGCATCTGCATGTCGGAGGCTTCCACGAGCCGCAGCGCCCCGGTGGGGCACGCCTGGGTGCACCGCGTGTCGCGCCACCCCTGGTCGAGCAGGTGGGCGCAGAGGGTGCACTTCTGGGGCAGCCCGGCCTCCTCGTTCCAGAATATTGCTCCGTAGGGGCAGGAGGCGGGCAACTCGCTCATGCCTTGGGTGCGAACTGGATCGATGAGCACGATGCCATCCTCGCGCTTGCGCACGGCGCCGCCGCCGGCGGCCACGCACGGGGCGTCGTCACAGTGCATGCACGGCACGGGTAGGTACACGGCATCCACCAGCGGGTAGCGCCCCCGCTCCTTCCGCAGGATGTCGATCCACCTCTGGCCGTGCCGCGGCTGGGAAGCCGCGTAGCCGGGCCACTCGTTGTCGACGTGCTCGTCCTTGCAGGCGAGGAAGCAGTTGTTGCAGTCCTCGCAGCGTTCCACGTCGATCACCAGATGCCATCGGGCCATGTGTCCTCCCTCACGCGACGGCCGACGGAAGGCGGGCGACCCCCCTAGGGGCGATCGACCATCGCCGTCCGCCGGTCCCGCAACCTACCAGTGGATGATCCTACTGCTCGTCCTCGTCGATGATGGCCACCAGGCGCACGATGGAGCCGTCGCCCTTGGTCCAGCGGATGGGGAAGCCGGCGATGGTGCACCGCATGCCCACCACCTGAGCCAGGTCGCCGCCCACGTTCTCCCACCCCATGATGCCGTTGCGCATCAGCAGGTTGTGGCAGGGCTCCCACTCGGGGAAGTCCTCGAGAACGTCGCGACCGGTCTCGCGCTTGTATTCAGCGCACACGTCGGGGCGCAGCGGGCCGGGGCCGTGCGGTCCGATAGCCGTGCCGAGCGGATGGTCGAGTGCCTGCTGGTCCACGCCTACAGCCTTGACGCCTTTCTCCACGAACCACTCACCGGCTTCTTTGTACAAGCCCGGGGAGTAGCAGAAGTACTCGGTGCTGTCGGAGTACTTGTGATGCCACCCCGTGTGGACGATCACGATGTCGCCCTTCTCGATCTTGGGCGTGGCCTTCTCCAGGTCGTCGGCGGTGATGACGCCCCACTTGGGCTTGGGGATGTCCACGATGACGCCGGTGCCGTAGTAGCTGTCCAAGGGGATCTGATCGGTGTACAGACCGCCCTCGAACACGTGGGCCGGGGAGTCGGCGTGGGTCGAGCAGTGCATCGTGGTGGTGATCACCTGCGAGAGTACGCCCGACTTGGCGTGGTAGTGCATCCGCTCGATCTTGACGTCCGAGAAGTACGGCCACAGCGGCACCTTGTCGCCGAAGGGATGACTCAGGTCCACCAATCTCGTCTTGCCCATCTCTACTACTCCTTTGTGTGATTGTTACCCGGGGCCGCGGACTCCGTGGGGGCCGTGGCGATGTCCAGGTTCTTGACTACTCCCACCAGGTACTCGAGGAGCCCTTCGCGCGAAGCCCGTATGGCCTCAGGCGTCCATTCCTGGAAGCCGCGGCCGCTCTTGAAACCGAGGTCGCCGGCCGCTACCCGCTCCCGGAGGAGGGGTGACGGCTCCGGAGAGGCCTCCAGGTGCGGCAAGAGATACTCGTGGATGCTCAAGGTGAGGTCGAGGCCGACCATGTCGGCAGTCTCCAGGGGAGCCAAGCGCGGAAGGCGCAGCCCGAAGCCATATCGGATGCACTCGTCCACGGTGGCGGCATCGGCGATGCCCCGCTCGACGATGGAGATGGCTTCCCGCCACAGCGCGTGCTGGAGGCGGTTGGCCACGAAGCCGGGTACGTCCTTCTCAACGCGCACCGCGTGCTTGCCTGCTGCCGTGAGGATCGAGAGGGCCCGCTCCATGGTGGCGTAGCTGGTGTCGGCCCCCCGCACCACTTCCACCAGGGGGATGAGGTAGGGTGGGTTCCAGAAGTGCGTGCCCACGATGCGCTCGCGATGCTCGGCCCGCGAAGCGATCTGCGTGATGCTCATCACCGAGGTGTTGGTAGCAAGGACAGCTTCCCGCGGCGCGCAGGCGTCGAGCACCCGGAAGATCTCCTGCTTCAACCCCATATCTTCGAACACGCACTCCACCACGAAATCGGCGGCGGCGGCCGCCTCTTCCATGTCGGCCGTGGTGGTGATGCGGGCCACGGTCGCCTCCACGGCGGCCTCGTCGCCCACGCCGCGGGCGGCGAGAAAGGCGAGGTTGCGGCGAACGCTCTCTACGGCGGGGTCTAGACCCTCAGGCCGGACGTCCTGCAGGATCACCTGGTGCCCAGCGACCGCGAACACCTGGGCGACGCCGTGGCCCATCAGCCCGGCGCCGATGACGGCAACGCGCTCCTTGACCTGCTGGGCGCCGACGTGCGCGCCCGGCTGGGCGTACGACTGCGCCCCCTGCTGGGTGCCGGTCTCCGCGCGGGCCTCTTTGCCCTGTGTCTCCACTCGTCCCCCTACCCGGCCGAGCTGCCGCCGTCGACGTACATGATCTGACCCGTGACGAACTCGGCGGCGTCGGAGGCCAGATACACGATGGCGCCCATGAAATCGCGCGGCTCCGCGGCGCGGCCCCACGGGATGCGGCTCATGAAGATCTTGTAGAGCTCCGGATCGTTCAGTACCTGCTCGGTGAGCGGTGTCCAGAAGATGCAGGGCGCGAGGGCATTCACGTTGATCTTGTGCTTGGCCCACTCGGTGGCCAGCTGCCGCGTGAGCAGATGGATCGCCCCTTTGCTCGTGCCGTACGCGGAGTATCCACCAGGGTGGCCGAACTGGCCTCGGATCGAGGAGACGGTGACGATGCGGCCGCCGCCTTGCTCGATCATGTGCTTGCCCACCGCTTTGCAGCACAGGAACGTGCCCCGCACGTTCACGTCCATGATCTTCTGCCACTCGTCGATGGGGAAGTCCTCGGCCGGGAACCGGTTCGCGATGCCGGCGCTGGTCACCAGGATGTCGATCGTGCCGTGCCTTTCCAGAGTTGCGGCGACCATGTCCTGCACGCTGGCCTCGTCCTGCACGTCGCAGGAGATGGTGGTGACGGAGCGGCCCGTCTCCCGCACTCGCTCCGCCGCTTCTTCCAGAACTTCGGCGCGCCGCGCGGTGAGCACCACGTCGGCGCCGTAGGCGGCCAGGCTCAACGCCGCGGCCTCGCCGAGAGCCCCTGATCCACCGGTGATCACGGCCGTGCGGCCGGTCAGGTCGAACAGGTTCCGTATCTGATCCAGCGACAAGGTCTTCGGCTGTGGTACGTCCATGATCTCCCTCAGTCCGGGTAGTTGATGACCACCAGCATGGTGGCGGGCATGTTGGTGGCGTTGACGATGGAGCGACCCTCGTCGGGCCCGATGTAGAGAGAGTCGTGCGCCTTCAAGACCACCTCGTCGTCGGCGGTCTTCACCGTGACTTCGCCCTCGAGCACCACATACACTTTCTCAAGAGGCGTCGCCCCGAACTCGGCGCCGCCTCCCGGCAAGAAGTGAGAGAGACCCGTCCAGAACCGCTGGACCCCGGTCTCCTCGCGCCCCTGCAACCGGAACGACACTACCCCGAAGTGCCCGGGTGCGTCATAGGGTTTCGCGTCCGCCAGTGCCATCTTCTTCATGAGATCTCCTTCCCCGTTGGTGCTCTCAGCCGCCCACCAGGGCGGTCTGCATGTCCTTGCCCGCCCGAAGCAGGGCGGCCGCCAGACGCTCTTCGTCGCCTTCGAAGCGGGCCGTAGGCGCCACCACGGTCACCGCGGCCATGCTCCCGGCCGCGTCGCGAACCACGGCACCCACCGCCGACATGCCCAGCGTGTGCTCCTCTCGGTCGTAGGCCACCCCCTCGGTGCGCACCCGCGCCAGCTCTTCGAGAAGCTCCTCTCGCCCGGTGATGGTGTGCTCGGTGAGTGCGGGCAACTCCTCGGGCACAAGCCGCCATACCTCTTCCAGGGAAAGCTCGGCGAGCAGCGCCTTGCCGTTGGCGGTGCAGTGAACGGGGAAGCGGGCGCCGATCTCCGACACGATGCGCAGACGCCGCCGCGACGTGTACTGATCGACGAAGAGCACCTGGCCGCCTTCCAAGACCGCCAGATCGACCGTCTCCCCCAGCTCGTGAGACAGACGACGCAGGTAGGGAGATACTTCATGACGCAGGTCGCGGCGCCCGCCCACAGCGAGTCCGATCAAAGATGGTCCAAGCCTGAGGACCCCGGGAGACTCGCTGCGCACGAACGCCTCAGCCTCCAAAGCTCCAACGATGCGGTGCACCGTCGACCTCGGCAGATCGACGCCGCGGGCCACCTCGCTCAGAGTGAGACCATCTGGGGCCGAGCCGAGCAGGCGGATGATCTCGGCGGCGCGGGCGATCACCTGCACGCCCTCGCGCCGAGGACGGCCCGAGGAAGCTTCAGTCGAAGTGTCGTGCGTATCGGTCACGAGTGCCGCCCCCCATCCCGGCCCGTGGCCTACACCAACTCCGGAGACAGCTTCAACGTCTCCACGACAAGCCCCGGGTTGGCGGGCTCACGCTGAAGCATGCGGGCGATGCCCACCAGCCGTTCCACGAGTTCCGCGTTGCTGGACGCAAGGCGTCCCTTCTCGAGATACAGGGTGTCCTCGAGGCCCGTGCGCGCGTTCCCACCCATTGCCAAGCCGATGGAGGTCATGGACAGGTTGGCCCGGCCCACGCCGATCACCTGCCAGTTCGTGCCGGACGGCAGACGTTGCACGAGGTAGGCGAGCAGAGCCGGGTCGGCGGGCATGCCGCCACGGACTCCCATGACGAACGACACCTGGAGAGGCTCAACCAGCAGGTCTTCGGCAAAGAGCGCCATGGCCATGTCCAGGTGACCCGTATCGTAGATCTCGAGCTCCGGCTTCACTCCGAGTTCGAGCATACGTGCCGCCAGCTGACGCATCTGAGTGGGCGGATTGCGGAACTCGCCAACGCCGAAGGTCATGGAGCAGGTATTGAGCGTCGCCATGGCCGGGCGTGCTTCGACGATCTTCATGCGGTCCTCGTACGGCACGTCGAGACCCGCGCCGGTGGACAGCTGGATGATCACTTCCGGGCAGGCCTCACGGACGGCCTCGACCGTGCGGCGAGCCACGTCCAGATCGGCGGTGGGCAGGCCTTCGCTGTCGCGAAGATGCAGGTGCACGATCGCGGCGCCGGCCTCATAGGCGCCCTTCGCACTTGCTGCAATCTCCGCCGGGGAAGTGGGAAGTGCCGGGTTGTCGCTCTTGAGCGCGATGGGTCCGGTCAGGGCAGCTGTGATGATCACGCTCGACATCGAGTGCGCACCTCCGTCGCCTCACGGCGTAGACATCAGTTCCGCATCGCGGGCACTTGGCCCGCGATACAGTCATTCTGTCAGTAGCGGCGCGCGCATGTCAAGCTGAATCTGCCCACCCGCGCACGAACTCCACCGCGGCGCGCGCCGCAGCGAGATCGTCGGGATGGGGCAGTACCTCGGCCGAGAACCACCCTCCGTATTCGGCGTCGCGAAGTGCCTCGCGCACCTCCACGTAGTCCACGTGGCCCGCGCCAGGGGCACGGCGGTTGCTGTCGACCACATGGAAGTAGCCGAGGCGCGGTCCCGCTTCGCGGATGGCGTCGCCGATGCGCACCTCCTCGATGTTCATGTGGAACACATCGAGGAGCACACCCACCGACTCGTCGCCCACATCCTCCAGGAACTCGAGCGTCTGCGCCGCCGTGTTCAAGAAGGAGGTCTCGTATCGGTTGATGGCCTCCACCACCAACCCCACTCCCCGAGCCCGGGCCTCCGTGGCGCATTCGAGCGTGCACTCCACCAGCCGCCGGCGCGTCGCCGCGCCATCGGGGTCGGAAGCCGGGGGTCGGGAACCCCGCAGCAGGCCGAGTATCACCACCGCGCCGAACCGGGCGGCGAGGGCGATGTGCCCGCCCAAGCGGGCGACGGCCTCGCGCCGCACCCGCCTATCGGGATCGGAGAACGAGAGACCGTCCTCAAGGAAGGCCCGGCCGCTGCCGAGAGCGCTCAACGCCAGGCCTCGGCGATCCAACTCCTCGGAGAGCCACCCAGCGTCGACCTCCTCGGCGGCGCGCAGACTCAGTTCCACCCCGTCGTACCCGAGGTCGGCGGCGGCCCCGATCGCGCGATCCACTCGGCCTGCGAACAGCAACGGAGCGAACGGCGAGGCCGCCGGAGAGGTGGCCAGCGCCATGCGAAGCCGCTCAGGCACGGCGGCCTTCAGTCACTGGACCCGACCGTGGGCAGCACGTACACCGAGCGCCAGCCCTCGCTCATCGGTTCCCGCAGGTACGGCTCGAGCTCGGCCTCGGTGCGCAGCGACACCATCTCGACGGGCGGCAGCGTGCCCGCGGGGAACGCCTCGAGGATCTGGTCGCACACCAGGGTGAGATACCGCAGCGAGGCCACCAGCGGCCTCTTCGCCTTGTACGCCGCTCCCAAGGTCGGCTTGCCCACCACCCCTTCTGGAGTGGCCTTGATCTCTATGCCGAAGTGCCCCTCCCCCTCCGACCACCGGTGAGGCCGATGCAGTCCGTCCACCGAATTGTCGAAGTGGCCATCCGGCAGGAAGGGCATGCCCACCGTGTCCACCGCGTGGTCCATGTGCACCATCTCGGGGAAGAGCAAGAGCCCCAGCGAGGTTTCGGCCTCATCCGCGTGGATGAAGGGGGTCTCGTGACTGCCACCGCCTTCCACCGGACGGAAGAACTCCCGCACTCCGCGGTGCCAGTCGAGCACGCGGAACACACCGGGAAGCTGGAAACGCTTGGCGAACTGCTGGACCGCCGCCTCGAGCATCCAGAAATGTCCGTGGTTGTTGATGATGATCTGCTTGCGAAAGCCGTCGTTCCAGAGGCCGAGCATCACGTCGATCAGCAGCTCCTTGGCCACCTCCTCGCGTACGATGACCGTGCCGGGCATCCCCAAGTGGTGGTAGGGATGCGAGCCGTACATCAGCGGCGGCAATGCCAGGCTCACCGGATTCCCCCGCTTGGCGGAGTAGCGACGGACGGCCTCGGCGATATGGCTCACGAAGAGGGTGTCCATCGCGCTGACCGTGTGGGCACCGTGGTTCTCGGTGCAACCTACCGGGATGAGGACGATGTCGTTCTTGCGCCGGTTGTCCACGACCTCGTGACGCACGGTGGTTTGAAGGTAGGAGCCGGGCTTGGTCCATTCGCAGGGCGACGGCACGCCATACTCCGCCAGCCAGGCGTCGATCTGTTGGTCGTCCGCGTCCCACGTCTCCTTTTTCAGACGTCCGACCGGGGTGTCTTCGAACCAGAGGTCCGGGTAATTGGTCGGGATCAGGTTCGTTGCCATGGTTCCTCCTTCAGCGTCGTGTCGCGGTCAACTCGCGACAGGCCTGAGCCACGTCGTGAGCGGTGAGCCCGTACTTCTGGAGCAGCTGGTCGTTCGGCGCCGATTCGCCGAAGGTGTCTCGAATGCCCACACGGCGCATGAGGGTAGGTCGGTGTTCGCCCAGAACCTCGGCCACGGCTCCGCCGAGCCCCCCGAGCACGTTGTGTTCCTCTGCCGTCACCACCAGCCCGGTGCGTTCGGCCGCCTCCACGACGGCCTTCACGTCCAGCGGCTTCACCGTGGGCACGTGGAGAACGTGCGCCTGGATGCCTTCCGCGGCCAGCGTATCGGCGGCCTCCAAGGCACGAGGAAGCATGAGTCCCGTGGTCATCACGGTGACGTCGGCACCCTCCCGCACCGTGACCGCCACCCCGATGCGGAAGTCATAGTCGTCGCCGAACACCACCGGGCTCGGATCGCGGGTGAGCCGCAGATAGATCGGAGCGCCGTACTCGGCGGCGGCGAACACGGCCGCCCGCACCTCGACGGCGTCTCCGGGCACGATCACGGTCATCTCGGGCATCGAGCGCAGGATGGCGATGTCCTGCACCGACTGGTGGGTCTTGCCGGTCTTGCCCGCCAGCAGACCGCTGTAGGCGCCGGTGATCACCACTCCGAGTCGAGGTTGGGCGATGCCGATGCGGATCTGGTCTGTGGCGCGCTTGCTGGCGAAGCAGGCGAAGGTGCTGGTGAAGGGCACGAACCCCATCGTCGCCAGGCCCGCGGCGATACTGGTCATGTTCTGCTCTGCGATACCCACCTCGAAGAAGCGGTCCGGGTAGGCGGCGGCGAACATGCTCACCTTGGTGGAGGTGGCCAAGTCGGCGTCGAGCACCACCACCCGGGGGTCCGCGGCCCCCAGATCCACCAGCGCCTGCCCGAAGGCGTCGCGGGCCGCGACCATGGGCCGGGGCAGCGCGGGGCCCGAAGCGGCTGCCTCGCCGGTCCGTTCGGCGCTCACGATGCCGCTCCGCTCACGAGTTCGGCCAAAGCCCGCTCCCGCAACTCGTCGGTGACCGCGGCCGAGTGCCACTCCACGCTGTTCTCCATGAAGGAGACGCCCTTCCCCTTGGTGGTGTGCGCGATGATCACCGTGGGACGCCCGGTGATCTCCGGGGCGGCGGCGGCGCAGAGGGCGGCCGCCAGGGCGGCGCAGTCGTGGCCGTCGACCTCGAGCACGTTCCAGCCGAAGGCCCGCCACTTGTCGGGCAGCGGTTCCAACGACACGATCGACTCCACCGTCCCGTAGAGCTGCAGTCGGTTGGCGTCGACGATCGCCGTGAGGCTGTCGAGACCGAAACTGGAGGCGGCCATAGCCGCCTCCCACACCTGACCCTCCTGAAGCTCTCCGTCACCGAGGAGCACGAACACCCGTGCCTCGCTGCCCTTGAGCCTCGCGCCGAGCGCCATGCCGATGCCCACCGAGAGCCCCTGGCCCAGCGAGCCCGAACAGGTGTCGATGCCAGGCAGGCCCACGAAGGGATGGGCCTGCAGCATGGAGTCGAGCTCGTCGTACGTGGTGAGGAGTTCGGGGGAGAAGTAGCCGCGCTCGGCGAGCGTGGCGTAGTAGATCGGCGCCGCGTGACCCTTCGAGAGCACGAAACGGTCGCGGTCGGCCCAGTCCGGGCGGGTCGGGTCGATTCTCATCGCCCCAAAGTAGAGAACGGTGAGTATCTCGGCGGCACTCAGTGATCCGCCGGGGTGACCGGCCTGCGCACGCCACAGCATGTCTATCGTGCGCCGCCTCAGGCGGCGGGCCACCTCATCGTGTGACACATCTGATCCCACTGCGCACCTCCTCCGCGTCGCCGGCCCGGTCCCTCGCCACCGCTGCGGTTCAGGGGTGCAGCACGACCTTGAGTGCCCCGTCCCTGCGCTCCACGAAGGTGGAAAGGGCCCCAGCGAACTCCTCGAGAGGGAAGATGTGCGTGATCATCGACCGCACTTCGACTGCTCCGTTGGCGATGAGAGCCAGAGCGGGCACCGACGTGTTCGGATTGGCGCGCACGCCCAGCATGTCGATCTCGTCCAGCACGATCTTGGCCCAGGGGATCTCCACGGGCTCCGTGGGGATGCCGTTCATCACCAGACGTCCGCCCTTCGCGGTCATGCCGACGGCCTGGGTACAGGCCGTCCTCGTACCCGCGCACTCGATCACCACGTCTGCTCCCCGCCCGCCCGTCAGTTCGAGCACGCGCTGCACGGGGTCCACGGACTCGTAGTCCACCGGCACGGCACCCATGTCGGCGGCCTGTCGCAGCCGGGTGCCCCGGCCCACCATCAAGACCTTCTCCGCGCCCGCAGCGGTCGAATACTGCTGGGTCAGCATGCCCACGGGCCCCGGCCCGATGACCACCACGGTGTCACCCACACCCACCCGGCCGCGACGTACTCCCTGCAACGCCACTCCGGCCGTGTCGAGCATGGCGCCCTCGTCGAACGACAACTCATCGGGTAGCCGATGCAGCGACTTCGCCGACGCGACCACATACTTCGCGTAGGCACCCTGGCTGGTGAAGCCGTAGTGCCGGTGACCCGCGGAGGCGTCGCCATAGTTCCGACAGATGGTGTAGTGTCCGGAGAGGCAGTTCGCACAGGTACCGCAACCGCAGTGAGCTTCTCCGGCCACGCGGGCGCCCACCCCCACGCGTTCGGCCGCCTTGGGCGAGGAGGCCACGCCGACCCCGAGTGCCACTACGTCCCCCGCCCACTCGTGCCCGATGATGAAGGGGTAGGTCTTGGGCCACACTCCGGGGAATGCGCCCTTCACGATCTTGGGGTCGGTGCCGCAGATGGCCACCGAGCGGACCCGACACAGCACCTCGTCGTCCGCCGGGACGGGGGTGGGCACCTCTCTCATCTCGAACTCGCCAGGGCCCGTGAGCACCAGGGCCTGCATCGTGGTGGGAACGCCGGATCCGCCGCTCATCTCGCTCTCCTTGTCCGCTCGCGCCCTTCAAACCGCCGGTTGAACGCGCCCTTCGAACACGCCGCCAAACTGTATCAACGGAATCGGCGGCGGCGCCAACCGCCGCCGTGGTGGCCCTACCCGTGGTGGCCCTACCCGAAGAACGTCTGCGCGATCTCGTAGAGCTCCAGCGGCACGGTCTTCAGCTCAACGAGCGCCTCGGCGAGGGGCACCTCCACGATGGCGTCGCCGCGCAAGGCGGCCATCATGCCCCATCGCCCCTCCTTGACCATCTCGGCCGCCTTGACACCGTACCGAGTGGCCAGCACCCGGTCGTGGGCCGTGGGCGTGCCGCCCCGCTGGGTGTAGCCGAGGATGGTGACACGGGCGTCGAACCCCGTCATGCGCTCGATCTCCTTGGCGAGCACCGCACCCACGCCGCCGAGGCGCACGTGTCCGAAGGCGTCCAGTTGGTCGGAGCTCAAGATCGTCTGCCCCTCGCCCGAGCGCCAGGTGAGGGCGGTGCCCTCGCTCACCACGACTATGGAGAAGTGCTTGCCCCGTGCGGCGCGTTGCTCGACCAGATCGCACACGTCTTCCACCGTCAGCGGGAACTCGGGAATGAGGATGGCGTCGGCTCCCCCGGCGATGCCGGACATAACTGCGATCCAACCGGTGTGCCTGCCCATGACCTCCACCACCATCACCCGGTTGTGCGATTCCGCGGTGGAGTGCAGACGGTCGACGGCCTCGGTCGCCACGGACACGGCGGTGTCGAAGCCGAAGGTGTAGTCGGTGCCGCCGATGTCGTTGTCGATGGTCTTGGGCACGCCCACCACCTGCAGACCGAATTCAGCGTGCAGACGATTGGCGACTCCCAGCGTGTCCTCGCCGCCTATGGCGACCACCGCATCGATGCCCCTGCCCCGCACTGTGGCCATCACACGGTCGGCGTCACCCTCGATCTTGAAGGGGTTGGTACGCGAGGTACCGATAATGGTGCCACCCTGGTGCAGGATGCCGCTCACGGCGCTCGGCCCGAGCAGTTTGAGGTCGTCTTCCACGAGGCCGCGCCATCCGTTGCGGATACCGTAGACCTCCCACCCGTACTCCGCTCCCCCCCGCCGGGTCACAGCACGGATGACGGCGTTGAGGCCGGGGCAATCTCCGCCCCCGGTGAGCATGGCGATCCGCATGGGCTGGTTCCTCCCTACGAGACCCCGGGGCGGGGCCTCGTCTCTGGTACATGACTGAACCCCATTCCTACCACGGGGTGGGCGCTACGTCCAGCGTCCGGGAGTCAGGGGTGCGTGCGGACGGCGCGTGCGGACGGGTGGAATCGGGGCACCCTCACACGTGTGGAGTCAGGAGTACCCGCGCGATACGCGCTCGAGCAGCTTGTCGCCGGCATCGTCCGAGAGACCGAACGAATCAACCTCGCCCTTCAATCGCTCCAGAGACCCGTACCCGTCCAAATATGCGTTCACCCGGGCGGCGGCGGTCGAGTCGATGAAGTCGAGGTCGCGCGGGTACATCTGCGCGAACTCGGCCATGAGGGCGCGTTCGCCTCGAAGGCGGTGCTTCTGGTGGTAGTCCTCGGCAAGATAGAAGCGCGGAGCATCGATGATCTCGGTCTTCACGGTCGTGCCCAACAAGGCGGCGAACCTGTCACGCGAGCGCTCGGCCACACGACGTTGCTCGGCATCGTGCACGAACACGGCGGCTTTGTACTGCGTAGACCACGAAGTGCGCCGCGGGTCGTGGCTGGTCCAGAACATCTCCATCAAGTCCTCGAAGGAGATACGCAGCGGATCGTAGTCCACCTGGAAGGCTTCGGCATGATCTCCGATCGAACGATACGTGGGGTCACGGGTCGTGCCGCCCGTGTAACCCACTCTCGTACGCACTACTCCGTCTAACGCCCCGAACTGGGCGTCGGGCCCCCAGAATCAGCCGAGTGCGAAGGTCGCGGTCTCGATCACCTCAGGCACCTCGAGGTCGATCGAAGGCACTGGTCGAGAGGTCACCGGACGATCACCATCCCGTGCCGCAGCTATCGCGGTATCCGTCCTGCTGCGAGACGTGCCGAGAATCCCCATCATTGCTCCCCTCGTGAGGTGAAGTCGAGCGAAGCCGAGTTCATGCAGTAGCGCAGCCCGCTGGGCTCCGGACCGTCGGGGAACACGTGCCCTAGGTGCGAACCGCACTTTGCGCACAGGACTTCGGTGCGCCGCATGAAGAAGCTGTCGTCTGCGCGTTCGATCACGCTCTCCGCTTCGACCGGCCTGAAGAAACTCGGCCAACCGCTCCCGGAATCGTATTTGGCGGTGGCATCGAACAGCTCGACCCCGCAGGCTGCACAGCGGTACACCCCGTCGCCTTTGAAATCGTGGTATTGGCCGGTGAACGCGGGTTCCGTGCCCTTCTCGCGCAGGACGCGATACTGGTCGGGGCTCAGAAGCTCACGCCACTCGGCGTCGGTCTTGTTCTTGACATCTTGGGTCATGAGACGCTCCTGGAGGTCCTCCTAGAGGTCCCCGCGCGACCGGCGGGACCTCACGCATTGTTCTACTCTACATGCTCGTTTTTCCCAGGAACCACCGTGCCGAATCACGCAGGTCCGCGATGGGCTGCGGTGCCGGTGGCCTACGATGCCTGCGGCGACCTCCGCCGCCCCCGGCGGTCTAGGATGCCTGCGGCAACCTGCGCCGCCCCCGAGTGTTCACGATGAACACCCCCAGCAGCGCGACCGCTCCTCCGAGCACCGTGAGCACCGTGGGCACCTACCCGAGGGCGTCATGCCTCGGGCACGACCTCCGTCCAACCGTAGACGTCGTCCGCCTCACCGGTCTGGATGGCCAGAAGGCGTTCGTAGAGCGCAGTGACCGTGGGGCCGGCTGTGCCGCCGGTGCAGTAGATGTGCTCGACACCCTGATAGGTGACGCTCTCCACGGGAGAGATGATCGCCGCGGTGCCGAGAGCGCCCGCCTCGTCGAAGTCGCCAAGCTCGTCCACGGACACGGGGCGTTGCTCCACTTTCAGGCCCATGTCGCGCGCCAGCTGCTGCACGCTCATGTTGGTGATGCTGGCCAGGATGGACGGGCTCGCCGGCGTGATGAACGTGTCGCCCTTGATGGCGAAGAAGTTCGAGGAGCCGGATTCGTCGATGTACGTGCCCCTTGCCGCATCGAGGTAGAGCACTTCCGTGTACCCCTCGGCCCGTGCGGCGACGGTGGCGCGCATGCTCGCAGCGTAGTTGCCGGCAGCTTTGACATCGCCCACACCTCCCGGTGCGGCTCTGTGGATCTCTTCCTCCACGCGCAATCTCACGGGAGTCAAGCCCGACTTGTAGTAGGGCCCGACCGGCGTGACGAACACCACGAACAGATATTCGGTGCTCGGCTTGACGCCCACCTCCGGCCCACTCCCGATCTCGAACGGGCGCACGTACAGACTCGCTCCGCTTCCATGGGGCGGCACGAAACGGCGGTTGGCGTGCACGACCTTGTGCACTGCTTCCCGGAAGATCTCTTCAGGCACAGGCTCCATCAGAAGCTTGCGCGCCGAGCGTTGGAGGCGATTGGCGTTCTCGCCGACGCGGAACATCTGCACCTGCCCATCGGGCCGCTCGTACGCCTTGAGCCCTTCGAATATGGCCTGTCCGTAGTGCAGGCACACCGCCGCCATGTGCAGGGGGATGTACTCGTCGGATGTCAGCTCACCAGCAGACCAGGCCCCGTCTCTGAACCAATAGCGCACGTTGGCATCGGTGTGATGGAAGGCGAAGGGGAGGTTGGGGAAGTCTAGATCGGCTCGGTCCATGGAGACCCCTCTTGCATAGTGGTGGCGAGATGCGCTCGAACGACATCCGCGGGGCTATCGAGAACCGCGCGCGGCTGTTCCTTTCATGCCGACAAGGCTACCCCGGCCGGACGATGCGGGCAAGAGCATGAGACGGCCCAAGACGCCCGGAGATGACCCCCCATTCCGGCAGGGGGTTGAAATCCGACCCGGTTTGTATTCTTCTCTTACATGACGCCACATGCGGTCGACGGCGCAGGACTCTTGGGAGAGCGGCTCGACGACCGAAACACGAACGGACGAGGAGGGTACCGTGAGCACAGGTTCCACGGCTGAGGGCTGGTACATCCTACGCGGAGAGGCCCAGGCAGGTCCATACACGTGGGAGCAGCTCTACGGATTCTGTCAAGCGGGCCACGTTGCCGCCGACGACCTGGTTTGGCAGACCGAGATGCCTGGGTGGCTGCCTGCGTCGTCCGTCCCCGGGCTGTTCCCGGCGGGTGCGGCGGCGGCTGTCGGCGGCGCGCCGGCGCCGAACGCGGCAGTGCCCGCGCGCACGGCCCCCACCAGAGCCCCCTCCGGCACCCCGGGTAAGAAACGCGGCTGGGTGATCCCGCTCGTCGCGACCCTGGTGGCCGTCGTCGTGCTCGGGGGCGCGGCCGGCGGCTACTTCCTCCTGCGGGGCGATGGGGGTGGCGACGACTTCCTCGGCGGAGGAGACGCCGAGAGCCTCGGCGCCGCGTCGTACACGCCGCCCACTCCGGCCGATCTCGTCGAGACGGAGGCCTGGGGCCGCGTTCCCATCAACCAGATGGGCGTGGTGCTCCTCGAGGGCAAGGACCGCGGCGACGCGGAGAGGCTGGCCACAGAACTCGGCGGCACCGTGGTGGGCGAGATGGAGTACATCAACCTCTACCAGCTCCAGGTGCCGGCCACCTCCGAGACGGAACTCTCGGCCCTCATCGATCGAGCCGCGACGACGGAGGGCGTAGAGCTGGCCTTCCCCAACCAAGAGACCTTCGCGGACGAGGAGATCTGGGGGGTGCGCACCACGCCCCTCGATGACCCGGTGTACGGGGGAGACAACGGCAAGCCCTACAACATGATCGGCGTTCAGCGAGCCTGGGACCTCATTCGTGGTTCGGGGCGTGACCTCACACAAGTGCAGGTGGGCGTCGTCGATGACGGGCTCTACAAAGGCCAGCAGGAGTTCGACGGGAAGAGCACCATCGCAGGGGGCGAGGCCGGTGACGAACTCGGGGCACCGACCAAGGACGACGCTGGGAATGACGATGTCTACGGCAGTCACGGCACGGCCGTCGCTGGGATCATCGGCGCCAACCCCGACAACGGCGGACAGACCGGTGTGGCCTCCGTACTGGGCGACAAGCTGAAGGTGGTCAGCACGAACATCTGGGGACCGAAGTACGGTGTAAACACCCCCGTCGCACCCGACCCCAACGATCCCACCCAGCATACGTTCAGCGACGGCACGTACAGCATCGGAGATCTGCAGGCTCTGAAATACCAGGTGGAGCACGGGTCAACGGTGATCAACTGCTCCTGGGGCAATTCGAATGCTCACCCCAGCGTCGCCGCCGCATACAAGAAGTTCTTCGAGAAGATGGCCGCCGAGAAGCCCGACGTGATCTTCGTGTGCTCGGCCGGCAATGACGGCAAGGCGCTCGATGGGAAGAAGCGCTTCCCCAGCGGCCTGAACCTCCCGAACATGATCACAGTCGGCTGCCTCGATAACGACGGATCGAAGATCGACTATAGCAACACGATCGGTCAGGACTTCGAGGTGACTCTTGGGGCGCCTGGACACCGGGTCGTCTCCGGAGTGGATCCGACGACGGGCGAGGTCTCCAACATGAACGGCGGCACCAGCTTCGCTACTCCCCAAGTCACTGCGACCGCGGCCATGATGAAGTCCCTCAACCCGAAACTCACGGCTGCCCAGATCAAGGACATCCTCACCCAGACTGCCGCCCCGGGCGTCACCGATGACGAGAAACAGATGAGCGTGCCGTTCCCCCACGACCAACTCGGAGCGGGGGTCCTCAGTACCGACTTCGCCATCGCCAAGGTGATCTACGACCTGAAGAACCCCAGCGCAGCGGGCAAGCCCACCGACCGGGCGACCCTCGAGAAGTTCCTGACAGAGATGCAGAATCAGGGCGTGATCGACGCCGTGGCCGTGACCACCGACGACCCCGACTCATACACGGTGCGCGGTATCGTGAAGGCACTCGGCGACAAGGGCGCCGACGTCTCGATCACGTTGTCCGGTCAGGGCGCCATCAGCGGCACGACCACACAGAAGTTGGACGCTCCCGGCGAGGTCACCTGGGGTGTCACCGTGGCCGACGAATCGGCCACTATCACCGTGCGCCGCGGCGACAACGGCGCTGCCAGCATCATCACCATCGAGAACATCGACCTGAACGGCCATTGGAGCGGCACCTTCACCATCACCGCGATCGACATCCCCGAGGAGGTATATGAGACCGCGCGCTCGGGCGAAGAGGAAGGTTGCGATCTGGCGATACTCGAGGTGCTGAAGGCGCTCGAAGGCACCAGCATGCCCATGACCATGGACATCACGGCCGATGAAGGGGGCACCGGGCAGGCGACGGTGTTCCTCGACTCTTCGGCACTCTCAGAAGATGGCGGCTCGAGCGAGCCGTTCACGTCGCCCATCCAGTGGAGCAGAGGGAGCTTCACCATGGACATCGCCGGCGAGGACGGCAGCGGCACGTTCTCGGGTCGCCCCTCGAAACAGGGCGACGTGCTCGTGCTTTCCGGGAGCTTCGTCTCGTCGGACCAGGGCATCACCATGCACGGTTCCTGGACTGTGACCAAACAGTAGGGTTCGCGGACCTGGGAAAGGCGGTCGAGTGCACCCGACATTGGTAGATCTCGAGATCGGAGGGTGGGCGCTCCATTTGAGCGCCTACTCAACGATGCTCGTGCTTGCCGGGATCGTGGGCCTCGCCACCACGACGCTGGTTGCCGGTCGGCTTGGTGTGCCGCAACGTCGCGTACTGGTGCTCTTCGCCGCGGTGCTGGGAGCCGGAGTGGTGGGTGCCCGCCTCTTCCACGCCGCCACCAACTTGCAGCTGTACGGCGCGGAGCCGGCTCGTCTGTGGGCCTTGGATGCCACCGGCTTCGCCCTCTACGGCGGGCTTGTAACAGGCGCGCTCGTCGGAGTGGGCCTCGCACGCGGCATGCGGCTACCGACGTGGCGATTGGCCGACGCCTCGGCAGTGGGCATGGGGCTGGGCATCGCCATCAACCGCGTGGGTTGCTTCCTCCAGGGATGCTGCTACGGCCACCCCACCACGCTGCCCTGGGGTGTGGTGTTCCCCACCGGGAGCCCGGCGTGGGCGCGCCAGATAGTGGAGGGCGACCCTGACGTGGGCGGCGACGGGCTACTCGCCAACCTGCTCGGCAGCGGGACGGCTCTGACCAACCACCCCGTGCAGCCCACCCAGCTCTACGAGCTGCTGGCCGCCCTCGCCGCGGTCGGGTTGGTGGTCTTCTTGTTGCGCCGGACCGCGCCGGCCGGAGTACCATTCCTGGGCGCCGCTCTGTGCTTCACCGCATTCCGCATGGCGAACGCACAACTCCGCTGGATCCCGACGACCCTCACTGCGCCGAACTGGTTCTACCCCGCCTTCTACCTCGCCCTACTGACGCTGTTCGCCGGGCTGCTGGTCTGGCGTCTCGCCCAGACGCCCATCCGGGCGGAAGATCCCGCGCTGCCCGCTCCGACCGTCGGCCGACCCGCTGCGTTGTCGTAGGCCCACGCGCGCCCCACCACGGCTGGAGCCGTACAACAGCCGAAGCCGTACAACAGCCGAAGCGACGCAGCAGCCTACCCGAACTGGACGCACCTCCGGCTGACGCTTCGGTTCTCGAAGCCAACTATGGGGAAGCTCACCTCATCCGTGCCGCCTGCGCCGGCGGCCACGAGGATCGGCCGGAAGTGCTCGGGCGTAGGGTGTGCGCGGCGCGGCTCAGGGGCACGCTCCAGCCAGGCGATCAGGGCGTCGTGGTCCGCGGCGCTCAATACCTCCGCGAAAGGTCGTAGAGGAGCGCCTCGTGCCGGACCACGCGGCCGATGGTCACGGGCGAGTCTTGCCAATGCGCGGACACGGTGAGTATGGCCCGCGGCCGCGGAAGGGACGCGCCCCACTCCCTCCAGAGCACCCCTTTCGCTTCGTCGAGGACGCTCATGGGGTTGCCGTGGCCGACGAAGCCTACCGGCATGCGGAGGGTGGGGTCACTCGAAGTCAACGGCCGGCCCTTCCGGCCTACCCGCTCTTCTTCGGAGCCTGCTTGGATCCCTTCTTCGGCATGCCCCTCGGGGCCTTCTTCGGCGCTGAGTGAGCCACCGCGACGGCCTCCTTGGCCCATGACTCGAGTCGGCCGCCTCGTACGTCCCCCGGGTGGAGTCGTCCACCTTGAAGTAGAGGGACGCTCCCGAGATCAATGCGAACATCACGTCCTGCTCGAACAGGCCCCATCCCCCGAACATGGAGCGGCTGGTTATCTCGCCGAATGGGCCCAACCGTTCCACAGCGTAGTCATGGAACCCCTGATCCGATGCCACCGCTTGGCCTGCTGACGCGTGCTCCAACCGAGATGCTAGCGGGAACGTACCCGTGCACAAGGCGGGTGACACTACCGCGTGGTCGACCTGCGGGTAGTGAGCCCCCGCGACACACGGGTGGTTGCCGCCACCGACGAGGACCGCCTCACCCTCACCACCTGCAACCCCATCGGTAGCGCGGCCCAGAGGCTGGTTGTCGTCGCGGAGTTGGACGAATAGGATGGAACGCATGGGAGCATTCGCAGACACCGCCGGAGCGACCTCCAAGGTGGTCGTCGGCGCCCTGGTCGCAGCCGCGGTGGTGCTCTTCGGTGTGTCCGTCGCTGGAGGCACCGCGGCCCTCCGCGCCTACCAGGCCACCTCCACCACCACGACTGTGGCATCGGCAGTCATCGCGACCGAGGGGCAAGGCGTCACGGGTGCCCTCGTATCCGGCGACGACAAGAGGTCCACATCCACGGCCGCGCCGCGGTCCACCGCACCCCCGACCACCGTTCCCCCGACCACCCGCACCACCGCCGGCACCATCGGCACCACCCGGACGACGGTCCTCGTCGACACCACGCCTCCGCCCACACCGACCCTCGTCTACCCCGACAACGGGGCGATCATCGACCGCGGCAAGGTGAGCCTCGGGTGGCGCGCGGTCAAGGACCCGAGCGGGGTGCTCTACCGCGTCGAAGTGCAGCACTACGACGGCAAGACATACGTGCCCACCCGCACCTACAACGACCTGAGCGCCACCACCCTCGGGCGCACGATGACCGCCATGTCTGAGCGCTGGCGCGTGTCGGCAGTCGACGGGCGGGGTAACTGGAGCGCCCCGGGTCGGTGGCGGACCATGACCCAGCCTCTCAGCATCGTCGTGCCGATGACCCCGTACATCACCACGACCACCATCATGCTCTACTGACCGGCCCGATACGCCCAAGGAGAAGCCCCGTGCCCCACCTCACCGCCAACGGCATCGCCGTCGACTACAAACTCACCGGCTCCGCGGGCGCCGAGGTAGTCACCCTCAGCCACTCACTTGCCACCGATTTCCACATGTGGCGGCTGCAGCTGCCTGCCCTGGTCGCCGCCGGCTACCGTGTCCTGCGATACGACACCCGGGGACACGGCGGCACCGACGCGCCTCCCGGCCCGTATTCCCTGGAACTCCTCGCCGGCGACGCCGTCGCCCTCCTCCACGCTCTCGACATCGAACGCACACACTTCGTGGGCATCTCGATGGGTGGCATGATCGGCCAGACCCTTGCCCTGGACCACCCCGAGGTCATCGCGAGCCTCGTGCTCTGCGACACCGCCGCCTCCCTCCCCCCGGAGTCCGGGCCTATATGGGACCAACGCATCGAGATCGCCCGCACCTCGGGCATGTGGGCCCACGTGGAGGGCACCGTCGGCCGCTGGTTCACCCCCGGCTTCATCGCCGCCCGGCCGGACGTGGTCGAACCCATCCGTGGAACTATCGGGTCCACCCCGCTCGACGGCTACGCCGGCTGTATCGAGGCCATCAAGCACCTCGACCTCCTCGAGCGCATCTCCGCCATCGCGGCGCCGACACTGGTGATAGTAGGAGCCGAGGACCCCGGCACCACGCCGGAGGCCGCTCGTGCGATCCACGAGCGAATTGCGGGGGCGGAGTTCGTGCTGATCAAGTCCGCATCGCATCTCTCCAACCTCGAGCAGCCGGAAGTCTTCAATCGGGCGCTGTTGGAGTTCCTCGGGCGTGCGTCAGGCTAGGGTCGGGTGGTGGCCGCAGGCGCACTCGACCCGGGCCCCGGATACCAGGATGAGGCCGCGCGCCGGTCGCGTCCCGTTCTACGCCTTTCTCGTCGCCGTCGCCGTGCACCACCCGCACCAGGCGCCTCCGGACGAGGTGACGCCGGAGTAGTCGCAGGAAGACCCTCTCTCAGGCGGGAGCCTCGCTCTCCGCGGGTGCGAACTCGACCGAGGTCAACGGCATCGCCCCGATCACCAGTCGGGTCATCGCGGTACCCCCGGGAAATCGCGATCCGGAAGCGAGGGGCCGGTCTTCCGCAGGAAACGCTCCCCGTTGATGCCCAATCCCTCGGCAAGCAGACTCACGATCAAAGTGTTCAGCGAGACGCCTTCGTAACCAGCGCGAACCACCAAAGACTTGTGCATGGAGACAGGGAGGCGTACCCGGAACTGACCGCTGAACGACGGCATCTCCAGGGGCGAGGGCACCGGAGAACCGCTCTCGCTCATCGCGTCCACGAAAGCCTCCGCCGCCCGCTCCATTTCCCGGGTCGCGATTCCCGCGGTCCCACCAAACGCACTCAATCCCGGCAACTCCGGAATCGTGGCGATGTAGCCGTCGTCCTCCCTGCTCCAAATGAGATTCACCGCGTACCGGAAGCGCATCACTGTTCCTCCAGAAGTCCGTACTCCTCCACCAGGGCCCTCCGCCAGCCGCACGATCTGGGCGAATCGAACATTCGCGGGGTTTCGCCGAACCTCGCATAGATTCCCAGGACATCAACCATGAGTATGAGCTCTATGGTACCGTACTCGGTACCACTCCACAGGCTCGTGTGTGCTCACCATGAATCCTTCTCCTCACCAGTCGGCGGGATATCAAGCAGATGCCGAACACAGCGCAATGGATGGATCATCCCGGCTTGTAGCCCCAGCGTCTCTCGGACCTTGGTCCCACCTTGGCAGCGAACAAATGTTCGTATACACTACGCCTCCCCCCACTTCTGTCCGCGGGGATCGGTACAGTGCTCTAGCGAACATACGTTCACACTAGGGAGCAAAATACGATGCATTTTCTTAATATTGCACGTCTCTTTGCTATGCCGTCGAACCGGTCGTGAGGTCGCCGGAAGACACCCGTGACCCGGGAAGCGCAGCCGTGAGCGGCGCCGGACTGAACGGTCTCCCGATCCGGCGCATCCCGCCCAGTCACGACTACATCCGTCGTGACGGCAGCGGTCCCAAAGACGGCTGGGCCCGCGGCCCGGCGGACTCCGGCACCAGCCCTCACGGTGGTCCCGTATCCCCCCCGTTCGTGCACCTGCACGTGCACTCCAACTTCAGCTTCCTCGATGGAGGCAGCCGTATAGACGAGCTGGTCGAGCGAGCCGTGGAGCTGGGGCAGCCCGCCCTCGCCCTCACCGATCACGACGGTCTCTACAGCGTCGTGCGCTTCGCCAAGGCCTGCCTGCGCCGCGGCGTGCAGCCCATCTTCGGAGTCGAGGTGTGCGTGGAACCCCTGGCCGGGGCGCCGCCCACCGGCGGCGACACGGCGCCCGCGCCCGATGACAGTGGCGACGCCCCACCTCTCTCCAGTCCCCAGCACCCCTACCACCTGGTGCTCCTGGCCGAGACCCGCGAGGGCTACGCCAACCTCTGCCGCCTGGTCTCCGCCGCCCACCTGGCGATCCCCGAACGCGACCGCCCTCCCACCCTCACCGCCACGCAACTGCTCGAGCACCGGGAAGGCGTCATCTGCCTCACCGGCTGCCGGCAGGGCGAGGTTGGCCGCCTGGTCGACGCCGGCCGCGACGAGGAGGCCCGCCGCGCCCTCGAAGTGCTGCGCGACGTCTACGGTCCCGAGCACCTCTTCGTCGAGTTGCAGCACTTCGGCTATCAGCCGCACCGAGAGGCCGAACCCGGACAGGACGGCGCCTCCGTCTACCACAAGGTGCGCGGCGACGACGGGCGCCTGCGCCACTTCCGTGACGACGGCCGCCCGGCGGGCGGCGGCGCTTCGGGCGGGGTCTCCCAACAGCGCGCACCCCGGGATCCGGGTGATCTGCGCCTCGACCGCACCCCCGACCCCGATTCCACCCCAGCCTATCGTGCAAGTCTGTTGCGTAATCAAGTTACTGCAACCGCTCGTGCATATACGGGCCGATCTGGAGCCGCCCGCCGACCGCGCCCCGACCTCCCCGAGGGTCACCCCCAGCGCCTGAACCCCGCCGATTACGACGTCGGCTTCCATCCCGAGGGTCCCGCCTGGGCCCTGACCTGCTTCACCTACTGCGACAGATTGCTGCAGTTGGCCCGGGAATACGGCCTCCCCGCCGTCCTCACCACAAATGCCCACTACGCGCGGCCCGAGGATCGGCCGGTGCACCTGGTCTGCCGCGCCGCCGGACGCGATGAGCCACTCTCCGGCTACCTCGCCAACGTACCCGGGGCTCGCTGCCTCCACCCTCGAGCTGAACTGGAGGCTGAGCTTCAGCCCCTTATTGACTTGCATTATCATTGCATTGCAACGTTTGTTGCAGCTTTGGAGGGCGAGACAGGGCCGACAGGGGTGGCGGCGGGGCCGGGCGAGGCCGGGGTCCTCGCGGAGCCGGCGGCTCGAGTGGCTGCAGGAGTGGCGGCCCAACCGGTCCCACCTCTCCTTCTTTACTCCCCCCTGGACACTCCCGCCCAGATCGCCGCCCGTTGCCACGTCGATCTCGAACTCGGCACCTACCACTTCCCCGAGGTGGCCATCCCTCCCGGCGAGACCGCCTACTCACTGCTGGCCAAGCGCTGCTTCCGGGGCGTCGAGCGTTTCTACCGGCCGGTGCCGCCCCGGGCGGTGGAGCTCCTCGACCACGAACTCGCCATGATCGAGCAGATGGGCTTCGCCCACTACTTCCTCGTGGTGCACGACATCGTGCGCTGGGCCCGGGCTCGGGGCATCGCCTGCTCGGGGCGGGGGTCGGCCGGCAACTCCCTGGTGTGCCACGTGCTTGACATCACGGCGTCGGAGCCCATCCGCCACAACCTGCTCTTCGAGCGCTTCCTCAACCCGAACCGCCGCGAGATGCCCGATATCGACGTCGACTTCTGCAGCACCCGGCGCGACGAGGTCATCGACCACATCTACCGCACCTTCGGCGACGACAACGTGGCCGTGGTGGCCAACGTCAACACCATGTCGCCGCGCATGGCCGTGCGCATCGTCGCCGAAGCGGTGGGCTTCGCTCCCACCGAGATCAACGCGCTGGCTAAGAACGTGCCCCGTCACGGCGACGCCGCCAAGATGCGCGACTACCTGGCCGGCGAGTGGCCCGAGTTGGCCGAGAGCCCGCTGCAAGACGAGTCCCACTACGGCCCCCTGCTCGACCTGGTGGCGCGTCTCGACGGCTACCCCGTCCACCTGGGCACGCACCTGGGGGGCTTCGTCATCGCCGACAAACCCATCACCTACTACGCCCCTCTGCAGTGGGCGGCCAAGGGGGTGGCGGTGGTGCAGCTGAACAAGGACGACGTCGCCGACCTGGGCCTGGTCAAGATGGACATCCTCGGCCTGCGCACCCACTCGGCGGTCTCGGAGACGGTGCACATCGTACGGCGGCGCACCGGCCTGAAGATCGACCCCTACGCCCTCGCCCCCGCCGATCCCGCCGCCTACGAGATCATCTCCAACGGGGGGTCGATCGGACTCTTTCAGCTGGAGTCGGCCGGCCAGCGCAACCTGGCCTCGCGCCTGCAGGAACGCACCTTCGACGACATCATCGCCGCCATCGCCCTCTACCGCCCCGGGCCGCTGGAAGCCGAGATGATCGGCCCCTTCGTCGACCGGCGTTGGGGCTACGAGGAGGTCAGCCTGCCCCACCCCTCCCTGGCCGAGGCGCTGGGCGACACCTACGGGGTCATCCTCTACCAGGAGCAGGTGCTCCGCGTGGCCCAGCTGGTGGCGGGGTTCACGCCCGCCGAGGGCGACTCCCTGCGCCGCGCCATGACCCGGGAGAAGAGCCGCGAGGAGATGGCTAAGATCGGCGCCACCTTCGTGCACCACGCCGCCGCCCGGGGCGTGCCCGAGGAGGCCGCCCGCGAGGTCTTCCGCCAGCTGGAGGGCTTCGCCGCCTACGGGTTCAACAAGAGCCACTCGGTGTGCTTCGCCGTCATCAGCTACGCCACCGCCTACCTCAAAGCCCACTACCCGGCCGAGTTCCTCTGCGCCGTGCAGAACAACCAGCCCATGGGCTTCTACACCTCGCGCACGGTGCTGAACGACGCCCGCCGCTTCGGCCTCGCGGTGCGCCCCCTGGACATCAACCTCTCCGGCCGCGGCTTCACCGTGGAAGACGACGAGCCCCCCGACCCCCGCACCTACGACCCTTTCCTCCCGGCCTGGACCGCCGCCCACGACTGGGGCCTCACCCCCGCCGACCTGGCCGAGCTCGAGACCGTCCACGGCGACCCGGCGGGCGGCGGCGGCGCCCGTCCGGCGCCGCTCGCCCTCCCGCCGGCGCCCATGGAGACCGCCGACCCAGGCTCCGCCGCCGGTCTCCTTCCCGGCGGGCCATCACTTACCGCTGCCGGCCCCCGTCCCGACGACCTCCCCCTCCCTCACGCCGACCGCGCCCGGGCCCGGGCCGGTGTGGCGCCCGACGCCTGCCTGGCCCCGGAGGGGGCGCTGGCTCCCGGGGCGGGCAGCGCTCTCCGGGTGGGCCTCCGCTATCTCAAGCAGATGTCGGCGCGGGCCCTCAGAGCCATCGAAGAGGAGCGACGCTTCGCACCGTTCGCCAACTTCGAAGACTTCTACCTACGCACCCGTGTGGGGTATCCGGTGGCCGAGAACCTGATTCGAGTAGGCGCCTTCGACTCGCTCGAACCCGACCGCACCGAGTTGCTCTGGCGCCTGCCTCTGCTCCACGACCGCCGGGAGGCACTCGCCGCCGGCGGAGGCGGCAACCGAGGGCAGATGCGGGCCTTCTTCTCCGAGCCGGTACGCTCCGGACTCACCCGCGACTGGTCTACCGAGGACAAGGTGCGCGTCGAACTGGAACTCCTCGGGCTCACCGTCACCTGCCATCCTCTCGAACTTTACGAGGAGGAACTCCGCCGCATCGGCGTGCGCATGAGCTACGAGCTGCCCGCTTTGGGCGACGAGGTGCCGGTGACCGTGGCCGGCGTCTACGAGCGGGCCCAGAACCCGTGGATGCGCTCCGGCCGGCGCACCATGTTCCTCACCCTCGAAGACGCCTACGGCCTCTTCGAGTGCGTGGTGTTCGGGAGCAAGCTGGCCCGCTACGCGCCGGTGGTGGCCCGTGCCACCTACTTCCTCATCCGCGGCCGCCTGCAGAACAACCGCAAGCGAGGCCTGGCTATCGTGGTGGAGGAGATCCGCGACCTGGAGGAGTTACTGGCGGGGACGGAACGGCGGGCGACGAACACGGTGAACGCGAGGACCGGCACCCGAACCGGTAGCGAGCCCTCGGCGGCGGCAGCGGCGGCGACTGCGGCGGCCGACGGCAACTCACCCCGGCGCCCGGCCCGCCTCGGCCAGATCGTGGAACGGCCGACCTTCGCCGAGCACAAGTTGCTGGTGGCCGAGCGCAAGGAGACACGGGTGGGTCACGAGCCCGAGGTGTACGGCATGGGCGGCGCCGACGGCAGGAAGCACCCGCCCGGGGCGGGGACGTCGGCTATCCCGAAGAAGGTGGGGTGAAAGGTGCCTTCGGCCCTCCGAAGCTGCGCTCAGTTCGGCAGCACCCATTCGACGTCGAGACGCGCGAAATCCTGATCGAAGGAACACACAGCCTCGCCTTTCGCTCGTGCGACTTCAGCGAGATACGCATCGACGAAGTCCACGTTGGAGCGGGCCATCGACTCAAGCGCGGCCACGACCGCCCTGCCCTCTTCGGCCTGGACGCCGTCAGCACGGAGCAGAGCGATGAGTGCCTCCGCCACGTTCTCCCGAGAGTGACCGTAGTAGGAGAGGAGCACCCAGACCGTCTCGGCCACGACAAGCGGCGCGATGCGCAGAAGGACTTCGCCGACCTCTGCCCGGGCCGCAAGCCCTGCAGCTTGAGCCGACATCTCCGGAGGGTCGTCCGTGAGCAGGCGCAGAATCACGTTGGCGTCGACCCAGAGAGCGATCACTCGCCCTCTATCGGTACACGCCGGGCGTTTGCACCACTCGACTGCCGGCCTGCCGCCAGGCGCCGCGCCGCCTCCGCCCGGATAACGTCTCGGCCCGGGAAGGGTCGCGTGGCACTCAGGGCGCCTCGTAGGTCACCGATCTGTCGTCGCTTCTCTGCCCGCACGCGAATCTCGTCCCCCTGAACCTCGAACACGAGATCGTCGCCGGCGTGGAGACCAAGTGCGCGCCGAACGTCAATCGGCACGGTCACTTGTCCCTTACTTGTTAGTCTAGTCCTTGACATCATCACTACTCCTTACCAACCAGACTACACCCTTACTTCACGATCGGTCAAGGGATCGCGCCAGCGCAGTCCCGGAAAGCGGGCGAAATCCCGATCGGTGGTGATCCACTCGCTGCCGGACTCGATAGCCAGTGCGGCCAAGTATGCGTCCGGCACCAGAGGGCCCTTCGCGTTTGCAGTGCGGCACAAGTTCACGAAGAGATCCCAGTGTCGTGCACCAGGCGCGATACTGAGGTAGTTCGGCTGAGCGCGCAAAGCCTCGGCAGCCGCCAACGCGTCCTCGAGGGGAGTCGGGGGAGCGAAGATGCGTGGATGCGTCACGACGCGCAGGAAGCCGCTCAACACCAACTCAGGCACAGCGAAAGGCGCATCACCGGCAACGGTCTCCTCCAGCCAGCGCCGGTAGACCTCATGGTCGGGCGTGTCTTCCCGGTGGGCGTAGACGAGAACGTTGACGTCGATCAGGAGCACGTCACCGACGCTACCGGAGTCGGTCGAGATCTGAAGTCTGGTCCATCAACTCCTGAAGACCTGCGGAATCGTCGAGATCCACCCCAGGAAGGACCCCTTGTCCTCGGAACGTGGGCATCCGAAACGGATGACGTTCCTGCGGTTGCTGCCGGGTGAACGACTCCCGCAGCGCGTCCTCCACCACCTGACTGAGGGTGCGCCCCGTGGACGCGGCCACGCGTTTCGCCTCTGTCAAGAGATGGTCAGAGATGCTCACGGTCGTCCTCATGCATCAAAGCATACTCTTTCTGCATCATGATGTGTAGCACGAGGTGATGGTGACCCCTATCTCGCAATCAGCTCGGCCACCGTCGTATCCAGTGCCGCGGCAAGCCGCTCCAAGGTCTCGAGTGACGCGGCGTGTACGCCCCGCTCTATACGGGCGATGTTGGGTCGCCTGATGCCCGTCAGTTCGGCCAGCTTCTGCTGGGTGAGATGCCTCTTCTCCCTCTGGGCGCGCACCCGGCCGGCAACATGTCGAGCAGTCTCCTCCCGGCTCCTGGAGACACCCGGCCTACCCCGGTGGTACTCGTAGTCCTCATCCGCCCAGTGCCGGACGAAGTCCCATGGCACCTCGAACCGGTTACCGGACGACTGAAGCATCGATGCCGCACTTCCAGCGAGGAGAATGGTGATCTCCTCGACCGGGCTCCCGTCCGCCGCGGCCAGCGCGCTGAGCGGTACTGAGTGCACGCTTCCGTCTTCGAACGTGAACACGAGAGATCTGCTGGAATTCACGAAGTTGACGTCGATGATGGTCCGCGAGTCAAGCGTCTTCCTGATTTGCGCAAGTCGTTCGCTGACCGGACCGGCGACCTCCCTGGATATGTCCACGACGTGCGAGTTCGCGGGGAGAGACCCAAGCGAGGCCACCTGACTCAGATCCTCGGCAAGCCACAGATAGGCGCCATTCGTCCCAAGCACCTCTCCCAATGCCGGCGTGTTGCGGACCTCTGACAAGGCGGAGTCGAGGTCGACGATGAGGAGTGAAACGTGTCGCGCCCGGGGGACCTCTCCCAGAGAGCTGTAGACCTCGGCGACCCCTCCGAGTTCCCCGAGCAGTCGATCGCGGATCTCAGGGCGACACGTGACGATGGCCGTCACCCCCACACGCCGCGCTTGCACATGTGTTCGGGCCCTCGCCTCGATCCCGCCCATCACCGATCCTCCTTGAGACCCCTATGTATCATCAATGATACCACAGAGGGATCCTTTTCCGGCACACCTCCAGGGACACATTGATGGCCCGCGGTGGCTCCTTCAACACGCTCACGGTAGAATCCCAGCAACCGATCCACCATCAGACCATGGGCCGATGTTGGCTGAAGGGGGGCGGAAGACCGATGACCCAAGACGCGGCCCGGTTCCGCGCCCGTCTGACCCAAGCTGAGCTTGAGCTGGCCGCGCTCGACGCCTCGCGGAACACGCTCCGCCGGGAGGTCGAGGATCTGCGCGCCCGGATCGCCAACGCGGGTTTCCGCAACGGCGATCTCACTGCGACAGTCACTCGAGCCTCCCCCGCAGCCGACAAGATCGCCCTCTTCAGGCAACTGTTTCGTGGGCGCGAGGACGTGTGGGCGCGTCGCTGGGAGAGCCGAAAATCGGGACACTCGGGCTACCAGCCGGCCTGCGCGAACGAGTGGACCGCCGGGCTTTGCGATAAGCGCCGCCATCGTTGCGCGGAGTGCGTGAATCGAGATCTCCTCCCGCTCACCGACGAGGTCATACGCGGCCACCTGACCGGCGCCGACCCGACAACACGGCGCAACCCGACTTCACAGCCAATCGAGGACTTCGTCGTAGGCTTTTACCCGCTGCTGCCCGATGAAACCTGCCGGCTGCTCGCGGTCGACTTCGACAATTCCGGCTGGGAAGACGACGTCCGAACGTTCCTGTCGGTGTGTCGGCAACGGGGCGTTCCGGCAGCGCTTGAGCGCTCCCGCTCGGGACGTGGGGGCCACGTATGGATCTTCTTCGCCACACCAGTCCCGGCGTCGGCCGCGCGTGCCCTCGGCTCGTTCCTGCTGACCGAGACCATGGAGGAGCGACCGCAGGTGGGGCTCTCGAGCTACGATCGACTCTTTCCCAGCCAGGACACACTCCCCCAGGGCGGATTCGGCAGCCTGATCGCCCTTCCCCTGCAACGTCGAGCGGGCGAGCGGGGGAACAGCCTGTTCGTCGACGACGACCTGATCCCCCACCCGGATCAGCTCGCATTCCTGTCGTGCCTCCCCCGCATGCAGAAGCCGGATGTCCTGCATCTGGTCGAGCAGGCAGCGGCCAGCGGAGGAGCCCTGGGCGTGCGCGCAGTGCCGGTGGACGAAACCGACGATCAACCGTGGCTCGTCCCACCATCTCGGCGGCCCACAGAGCGGCCGCTCACCGGGCCTCTACCTGAGCGCGTGAACGTTGTTCTCGCCAACCAGATCTACATCGCCAAGGACGGCGTGCCACCGGCTTTGCTCAATCGGTTCGTACGGCTGGCCGCCTTTCAGAACCCCGAGTTCTTCCGAGCTGAAGCGATGCGCCTTCCCACGTTCGGCAAGCCGCGCGTGATCGGGTGCGCCGAAGACTTCACCCAGCACATCGGCGTGCCCCGAGGATGTATGGGCGAGGTTGGCGAGCTTCTCGACTCACTGGGCATCGGCCTCGACGTTGTGGACGAGCGCAACAGCGGCAGCCCAATCGAGGCAGCATTCAGGGGAGCCCTTCGACCGGAGCAGGAAGCGGCCGCACGCGCCCTGGGCGCTCACGACACCGGGGTGCTCGCCGCGGGGACTGCCTTCGGCAAGACCGTGGTCGCCGCCCATCTCATCGCAGAGCGCGGCGTCAACACCCTGGTGCTCGTGCACCGACAGCAACTGCTGGACCAGTGGGTCGCCCGGCTTTCCGACTTCCTCAATCTCGACCCCAAGAGCATCGGGCGCATCGGCGGTGGAGTCCGTCGGCCGTCGGGAATCATCGACGTCGCGCTCCTACAAAGCGTGGGTCGGAGCGGAGCCACCGACGACCTGGTCGCCGGCTACGGTCACCTCATCGTCGACGAATGCCACCATCTGCCCGCGGTCAGCTTCGAGCGCATCGCGCGCCAATGCCGCGCCCGGTACGTGCTCGGCCTGTCCGCGACCACCAGCCGCCGAGACGGCCATCATCCCATCATCTTCATGCAGTGCGGACCGATACGCTACCGCGTCGACGACCGGAACCAGGCGGTTCGACGGCCGTTCGAGCACCGGGTCGTGGTCAGACACACCGAGTTCACACTGCAGAGCGATTCCGGCGACGGATCAACAGGATCGCGACCCTCGATCCAACCGCTCTACGCCGCTCTCGCCGCCGACGACCAAAGGAACACCCTCATCGTCGAGGACGTCATCGCGGCGGTCGCCGGCGGACGCTCGCCGATCGTCTTGACTGAGCGTCGTGAGCATCTCGAGCATCTGGCCGCCGCGCTCGAAGGCCGCGTGACCCACGTGGTGGTCATGCGCGGAGGGATGGGCGTACGTCAGCGACGGGCGATCGCGGCGCGGCTGGCCGCCATCCCGATATCCGAGGCGCGCGTCCTCGTGGCGACCGGTCGCTACCTCGGTGAGGGCTTTGACGACGCCCGCCTGGACACGTTGTTCCTCGCGCTGCCCATCTCCTGGCGGGGAACGCTGGCCCAGTACGCCGGCCGCCTCCACCGACTCAACGACGCCAAGACGGAAGTGCTCATCTACGACTACGCCGATTTGCAGGTCCCAATGCTCGCGCGCATGCACGAGAAGCGCCTACGGGGTTACCGGGCAATGGGGTATTCCTTGGGGGACAAGCCTTGATCCACGCAATCGTCGAGACGCAGGTCGCCATGGGCGACGAGCTTTCGGTGGCCCAGACACTGGATCGTTTGCTCGCAGAGCGCGCGCCAACGGAGGCCGCGCCATCTCTGCCCTCAAGCGACGGCGATGTACTCGGCCGACGACCTCGACACTGGGATGGGAAGCTGGTCTTCCCGGAGACCTTCGATATGCACCTGCATGGCCTCGGCCATCCGCCGTTCCGCTTCCTCGCGAGAGCTGCCGGTGGCTATGCACCCGGGGAGATCCGGCGAATAGGCCGAATAGCCACTCTCGGCTTCCTCGATCACCACAAGGAATCTGTGCATGGCTACCCTTTCTTCAGCCCGGCCTGCTTGAGTACGCTGTTCAACGTCCCAGGAGCGAGATCGTCGTTGAGGTTCCCCGCCAGCGTCACGCGCCCGACCTTCACCCGATGGCGATACTGACGATGACTCCCCTTCGACCTCACCAACCGCCAGCCGTCGACGTCGAGGAGTACGATGACCTCGCGCACTTTCATATTGTACTCCACCCGCCTCAGACGACCACCGCGCCACAAGAAGAGGCGGCCAGTGCCATCCCCAGCCCACAGAATAGAATCCACCGGCTTCGCGGGTCCATCGGACAAAGGACCCATGCAGGCTATCAGGAGATCATCGCCCCGAGGTCCGGTCCATCAACTCCCGAAGACCGGCGGTATCTTCGAGATCGACTCCGGTAATCGATCGCCCATCGGAGTTTGAGTCCGGGCAGCGATCAGCGGCGAAGGCGTCTACGGCACCAACGGGTTGCGCACCTTGAGAGCAGGGAACCGGCCGAAGTCCCGATCTGCGGTCCACAACTCCCGCACACCATGATGCAGGCACACGGCAGCCACGCGGGCGTCATGCACGAGCGGGCCTGCGATCCTGCCGCCCAGGGCGACGTGCTTCAATACGTCCCAGTACCCTCGAGCCTCGCCGAGCATGACCAAGCTGGGTGATTCCATCCAGGCCACCACTTGGTCAAGAGCCTGATCGAGGGGTGTGGGAGGAAGGAAGATGCGCGGATGCGTCACCACGGCGAGGAACTCGTGCACGCACGACCAGGCGAGCGCCCAGGGGTCCGATCCCTCGGCAAGACGACGCAGACACTCCGACGCAGGCTCGAACCATTCGGTGTCCTCCCGGTGGGCATACACCAGGAGGTTGGTGTCGATCGCGATCACTCGCCGCGACCCTGATAGATGAGGCCACGGAGTTGGTCCCAGCGTTCGAGTTCGACGCCCGGCTGGACCCCCTCTCCACGGTAGCCGGCGGACCGCAACTTGAAGCCGGGGGGCTGGCTGTGCCGCTCGACCACCAGACGTAGTCCCTCTTCCACCAGGCGCTTCAACGTGGTGCCCTCTTCGGCTGCGACCGTCTTGGCTCGCTCGAGCAGGGGCGTCGGAATATCTATCGTTGTTTTCATATTCCTAACCATATCACACCTACTGGGTCGATTGCGCGCCCCCGGGCGCCGGGCCGCACGAGTGCATGGAGGAAGCGCCAGGATACGAACGAGGCTCTCGATCCGCCATCAGACCATGGGCTCAGATTGGCGACCTATGCCGGCTGCCCCCTGTGCCGACCTGCGTCAGATGTTCCTTGAACCAGGCGACCTCGGCCTCCACCGCCTGACCCAGATAGGGCTGGGTATCGTAGATCTCGTGGTGGGTGCAGGCGATCTCCACCAACAAGCTGCGGGCGAACCCGCTTCGAGAGAGCCCCGCGCGCATCCCGGCGCGCTCTGCGCGCGGCCCTGGCCGCGGGGTCACGCCATCGAATCGAGCGTGGCCTTCGGCGGCTGCTGGATACCGATACGGTTGCCCTCGGAGTCGATGAAGAAGGCGATGAAGCCCACCATGTCGCCCATGTCCGCGGGAGGCGAGACGATCTTTCCTCCCGCTTCCTCGACCCGCTTCGCCATGGCGTGGATGTCGCCCATGGCGCTCAAGTAGATCTGGGCACCTTCGGTGGAACTCGGCCTGAGGTTGTCGTTCATGGCCAGGTCGAACGCCACGGGCCCCATCTCCCGCGGCGGGATGGCCACCCGCTGGCCGGCGAACGGTTGGATCAACTCGGTCTGCAGCACGTGTCCGTAGAACTTCATGGCGCGGTCCATGTCGGTGACAGGGATGTCCGCCCACACCAGGATGCTCGACATGTTCGGATCGCTCGGCATGATCGTGTCGGGTGGCATGCGTGCTCCCTTCTTTGGGTCCACGAGTCATGGATACGCCAGCATATCTCCCCGCTGAGCCGCAGTTCAATGCGTGGGGCGAGGGTGGCCCCGCTTCAGGCGCGCCCACGATCGGACACGCCAGTCCCCGATCAGCCGGGCGATCTCCTTGGTGATGGAGGCTATAGCATACTGAAGTGGCTATCCGAAAGAGGGCGGGGTGAACTCCGTCGGGTCAAGCACCTCGACCTGGAAGTAGCGGCCGTAGCCCCGATCTCTGCTGATCAAGCCGAAGCCCCCCACAGCCGCGTGGGCCCCGATCATGAAGTCGGCCAGTATCCGTTCCCGAGTGCCGCCCGCCCGCCGATAGGCGTTGAAGGCTCGACCCGCCAGAAAGGCTGCCTCCCACGGGATCGCATCCCGACGAAAGAGACTCTCGGGCACGAGTGCATCGAGCTCTTCGATCGAATCCACAAACGCACCCACCTCAGCGAATACGAGCGGGTTCACCACCAGAGCCCCGATTTCCGCGGTCTCCTCGAGGGCGAGACGAGACAGCTCCCCGAACTCGGGATCGGCCCCGATGACATCGAGGATGACGTGCGTATCGACCAACCACTCCTTCATGGACGCAAAAGCTTCATGAGTTCGTCTGTGGTGGCATCGAAGACCTTGCGCCCGTAGAGACGCTGCACCGCCTCCCTCCGCGCGCCGCCGCGATGCACCAAGAGGACCGCGCCCTCCTGGACGACGAACTCCACCTCGGTCTCCGGCTCGAACCCGAACCGTTCGCGGATGCTTTTCGGGATGGTCACCTGTCCCCGCTCGGTCACACGCATCGATGGACTCCTGTCACCCGTGCCCTGCCGCGCGAGCTGCCGTAGGAGGAAAAGGTCGCACGGTCGGGTAAGAATACGTATTCGTATTCTAGCATCATACGGCGGAGGTCTCGGTTCTGGACAGCGTATGACTGCGGGTGGGGCGACGCCATCAGTCCTTGGGCTGAGCCAGGCCGTGCCAGAGCGGACCGAGGTAGGCGCGAGAGGCGGACGTACAACGACCCAGGATCGCGCCCGGCACCTCAGGCGCATGACCGCGGGGAACCGTTCAGCGACCCGTCGCCACCAGCGGAGCAATCTCACAAATATCCCGCTCGTGGAGACACGCAGAAGCCCTGCGATATGCAAGAGCCCCGTTTATCGCTTCGATCACCAAGGCATCGCGATCACGCCCCGCTGACGCTACGTGCCAGCTGTCCATCCACGAGAGCACGTCCGTCCAGCGCCACAACCGGCTCTTCCTCCTCCCCAAGCGAGCGACGGGAACGGGGAACCGACCCGGGCCACGTTTGCCTACGATCAGCAGGCGCACGCTCTCTTCGGACCTTTCGAGGCGTTCGGCGATGTCGGCGAGGGTCACGAGAGCGTCAGGTTCCACGCGCGCGACGACGACCCCGTCGACCGTGCCTTCGACATCGCTGATAGCCGAGCTGACCGCATTGGCCAAGCCGGCGGCCTCGCGAGAGAAATCGGCGTAGACGGCACCATCACGCTCCCCGAATAGGGCATCGCCGCAGCCGGCATCATAGAAGTCGTCGACATGCCGCTCAAGCAGATCTGGCGGCCCTCCGACCAGGACCAGGGTGAAGCCGTAGACAGTCATGGCCGCCTACCTGCACCTGCAATCAAGCACCCGACGGACGATCTTCTTGGCGTGAGTCCCGGGATCGCTCGGCGTGGAGAAGACCCAAACCTGACAACGCCCCGACCCGAAGCCGCTTCCACACCTGAGCACACACCACGCATGCCCACCACCTCTCATCGTGACCACCCAACCGCGAGACTCGGCGAATCGGACCGCGTCCTCCACCTCCTTCTTCGGATGCCGTGGACGCTCCGTCATCTGTTGGTAGTATACCAACATCTGAATCGGCCGGTGGCCGGGAAACCCCGCTCTGCTTCTGGCAGGCAGACGTTACGACGGAACAACGAAGAACCTCCGGCATTCCTATGAGGGACATGAACCCAGGGATTGCGCTCGAGTATCAGGCGCGGTTCACTCGGACGCAGGGCCACAGTAGAATCCCAGTCAGCGATCCACCATTGGACCAAGTGCCTACGTAGGCGCAGCGAGGTTGAAGGACGATTACCATACGTGGCGCCCGGCTCCCCATCCCCGGGCTTCTCTCGGTGAAGACCCCAAACAGGCTAGGAGACACCAACATGAAAGAGACGGATGAGCGACTCACCAGACTCGACACGGGGCGCGACGTGGACCTGAGTATTCGGAATGGAGTCCTGGTCAGCACAAAGATGGCCTTCGCCCTTGGCGACGGTCACTATGGCATCTTCCACGCTGTTGACGGCACGGTGGTCACGTTCACCCGCGAAGGCATGCGAGAGGTGCTGGAAGGCGTGCGCGACCCACGCGACGGAGACGAGGAGGAGTCCGGAAGCGCGATCAGCGAGGAGCCCCCGGGGCGACCTAGTTGAGCCCCTTCAGCCCCATCTCGACGAGCGACTCGTATGTTGCGTCCAGACCGCGGTGGCCCTTGGGCACCCAGATGACGACCCCATCGCGACCCCTCGTAAGCAACACCCGGTAGCTGTTGATGCGTAGTTGATGGGGATCGCGTGCGCGACTTCTGGGGCTCGGTCGGGTAAGCCAAGAATCTCCACCCCACCAGAGATCCTTCCCCCAGCAGAAGACCGGCAGGTCTAGCTCCAATCCTTGGCACTGGAACTCGGAGACCGGAACCGCCAGCTGACAGCACGATCGGACTTGGTCCGGGTCATCGTAGAACCACTTGTGCACCTGCACCTTCTGGCCGGCTAGATATCCTGCATCGATCCCATACTCTTCGAGACCCGCCTTCGATGAGGCCAGCAGCCCGTATCGGCGATCACGCTCTCCGGCGTAGCGCTCCCGGACGTACTGTTTCGCCTGCTCGAGTTCCCGCGTGACATAGAGGTCAAAGCCCTGGGCATCAAGACCGCGACTGACCTCGGCCGCCGCATCGAGATTGTCGGTGAGGAGCTTCTCAACCCAAAGCTGGACGTCTTCCGCAAGATGAGTGCGGAGCGACATCGTCAGATCAAGATGATCATTGAGTTCAAGTCTGGCAGCCCCCGAGAACACATTGGCAAGCTTGGTGGGGCAATGGACCACCCAATCTCCCCCTGCACCGGTGATGGCCTCGTTCCACTGTGCCAGGCCTGCCTCCTCGCCGATGTGAATCTCTTGCCCCTGTCCTACGAGGCCCACCATTAGCGCCCACGGCTTCCGAGCTCCGATGCGAAGGAAATCCTCCGGTTCGCTGTACAGCCGCTGCTTGGTCGCGGACTGTCCGGCATCCCATGCTCGCTGGGCCTCGTCGTAGACCCACACCTGTTCTTCCGGCACACGCATGCCGCTCGCCCCGTAGTCCTTCAGATATCCATGGACGTCCTGAACGAACACCCCGCTCTTCAGCGCGTACCGCAGCACCTTGACCAGAGGCCCGTTCCCAGAGAGATACACGGCCGTTCGGCGACTGCCGGTGTCGCCAAAGTGGTTCTGGTAGACGAACTGCAGGCCAACCAGAGTCTTACCCGATCCAGGCACGCCCGTCACGAGGGCGAGGTGGTGTTCTCCACCCGCGCGAGCGGCCTCGGCGGACCGGACGAGTTCGGCGACAGTCTCCGGGATGCCGGCGCTGGACGCCCGGCGAATGTGAGGCAGCTCCTCGTGTTCGAAGATACGCCGAGCCGCAGAGACCAGAGAGGGAAGCGGCTCGTAGTCGGCGGTCAGCCACGCCTCGGCGTCAAGGGGCTCGGCCGGAGACCGCACGAAGAGGGCAAGGAGGACATCGGCCAGCGTGGCCGGACCGGTGATGGTGACCCTGTAGGGAGAGGGCTGCTGCTCCCGAGGGTCGAGACGTGCAGGCGGCTCGCCCCGGCTCTCCCGACCGCTGGGTTCCTCGTCCGGGCTTCGCGTGAGAACGAGCACCGGGTTGACCAGCTTGTCGTGAGAGGCGGCGTGATACTCGGAGAGATCCCGGGCGTAGGCGGCCACCTGGTCGATGTGGGCCGGTTGAGGCCGATCGGCATCCTTGAACTCCAGGACGATCACCTGGGAGCCGGTGAGAACAACGACGTCCGGGCGGCGACCGCGCTCCCGGGGAAGTTCGTATTCAAAGACAGCATACCACTCGCGAGCGCGAGCCTCTCGGGCAACTGCGGCGCTGAGGACCGACTTCAGCACCGTGAACTCGTTCCGCCAGGCGGTAAGTTGCAGGCCGTCGGGGCCAAGACCCATGCAACGACGAAGGTGGGCGGACAGTGCGTCGACGAAGTGTTCCTCGGTCAGGACGATGAAGTCCGCCACCGAGCCGTGCCAGCCGGCCGGCGTACGTTCTCGCCCCTCCCCTTGTCCACGGGCGCCGATCTTGTCGAGTTCTTGCACGAGTCCCCCCAAAGGCTGACCGCCCATCATCATACAACCGATGTCCCATCGAACATCAACAGGTGACTCGCTACCGTGCACCGCATGGAGCCCGGTCTCGTATTCACGCAGCACGCGCAGGATGTCATCGAGGAAAGGATGATCGATCCGTCCTGGGTGGCTCTGACTGTGGACTCGCCCGAGGCGACCCTGCGGGACGCACGCGATCCGGAGATCACCCATGCCCTGCGGCGCATACCCGAACACGGCAACCGGGTGCTCAGGGTCGTCTATAATCACACAGTCGACCCTCAGCGGGTCGTGACCGCGTACTTCGACCGCACCCTGAAGGGGAAGCTGTGAAAGTTCGCTTTGACGAAGAGGCGGACGCGCTCTACGTGCGGCTGGGCGACTCGCGCATTGTGGAGTCGGAGGAACTGAGGCCGGGACTCATCGTCGACCTCGACGAGCAGGGCGAGGTCGTGGGCCTGGAGATCCTCGACGTCGCCAAGCGTGTCCCCACAGCCGATCTGAAGCACATGGACTTCGAGGTCGGGTAGGTTCCGCGCCCCACACGGAACCGGCGGTCCGCCCGCCTCGCCGCGCGCCCCCGCCCCCTCACCCCAGATTGGGCAACGGATTCGCCACCCCGCGCCGCATGCGCAGCGCGACCAGCAAGCTCAGGCCGGCACCCACCAGACACACAACGGCCACCTCGCCCACCGCCGTCCGGATCCCCTGGTGCTCGGCCAACGTGCCCACCAGGAGGCTGCCGAGAGGCGTGGTCCCGATGAAGAGCAGGGCGTACATCGACATCACCCGTCCCCGCAGCTCGCCGGGCACGATCAGCTGCAGGCGGCTGTTGGCCCCGGTGTGGAACAGAATGCCGAAGAAGCCTAGGGCCACAAGCAGTGCGAGGGCCATCGTCTGACCCGGCGCCAGCGCGAGCAGGAACAGCACGACGCTGAAGCCTCCTGCCCCCACCAGGACCGTCCGCCGCGTCGGCCGGCCCCGGGAAGCGACGAACACCGCCGCGCAGAGCGATCCCGCCCCCATCGCCGCGGTAAGCGCGCCCAGACCTTCGGGCCCCGATCCGTACGCATACCGCGCCAGCAGGGGGAGCATCACGGTGAAGTTGTAGCCGAAGGTGCCGATGAAGGCCACCATGCCGAGGATCAGCGCCACGTCCGGAGTGCGGGCGGCGTAGCGGAACCCGTCACCCAGCTGTCGCACGACCCCGGCCCGAGCGGCCCGCGGCCCCAGGTGCAGGTCCGCCGTACGCAGGAGCGCGAACGCCGCCAACACGGGCACGAAGCTCACCGCGTTCAGCCAGAAGCAGACCGCTACGCCCACCGTGGAGACCAAGACTCCCCCCACGGCCGGCCCCAGGATGCGGGCCAGGTTGAACTGGGAGGAGTTGAGAGCCACAGCGTTCTGCACGTCGGCCGGGCCCACCATCTCGACGACGAACGCCTGGCGCGTGGGGATGTCCACCGCCTCGGCTATGCCCCGCACCAGCGCCAGCGCGTAGACCAGGGACATGCTGATCGCGCCGGCGGTGGTGAGAGCCGCCATGGCGAAGGCCTGCACCATCAGCACGGACTGCGTGGTCGCGAGAAGGCGGCGCTTGGGCAGCCGGTCCGCGAGCAGTCCGCCGAACAGGGAGAGGACCAGCGTGGGCCCGAAGCGCATGGTCATGGCGAGCCCGAGTCTCACCGGCGAGCCGGTCAGATCGAGCACGAGCCAGGCGAGGGCTACGTCGGCCATCCACGTCCCCACCAAACTGACGAGCTGGCCCGTCCAGAACAAGCGGAAGTTGCGGTGCTTGAGAGAGCGCGAGGTGGCGGCGACATCGCGGCGCACGCGGCCGGCGGCAAGGGCGGCAGCAAGCGAGAGTGCCGCGGAGGATCGGGGAAGGATGGTCACGGGTGGAGATGATACTCCCCCGTTCATCCGACGGGTCCGGGAGAGCGCGCCGGGTACGTCAGCCTATCTGACCGTCCTCGCCGGCGATCTCGCGTTCGAGTTGGTCGAGGGGCGGCAGGAGCGACGCGAGGCTCACCATGAGCGGGGGCAACTCGAGTTCGACGACCCGCCACATCTCTTGAACATCGATGCTGTCGTGCCTTCGCGGGTGTATTGCGCTGTCCGCTCGGCCGCCTCGAGGATCTGGGCAAGATAGACCCGTTGGTCCTTCATCACAGCGGCACGGCTTCCCGCACGATCTTTCGCCGGAGCAGCCAGCAGATGCCTTGTTCGGTGACGACGTCGACATCCCGGCCGAGCAACTCCTCGAGTTCGGCTATCATCGCGATACGATCCAGAAGGCCATGTTCGTCATCGAAATCGACGAGCAGATCGACATCACTGTTTTCCGTTTCCTCCCCGCGCGAGTGGGAACCGAACACGCGCACGTTCTTGGCGCCGTGGGAGGCGGCGATGTTGATGATCTCGGCGCGGCGCGCCTTCAGCAGACTATCTGGAGACACAGAGGCCACCACTTCGGTTCGATCACGATTCCAGGCATCTCGCGCCACCGCACCGTGAGGCGCCACCAGCAGCCCGTCTTCTCACCCATTGTAGCGACAGAACCGTCACCCGGCAAAACGCCGAACCCGCGAACATCATCCACCCGGTCCCGCCGCCCGGACCCTCTCCGCGAGCGCCACGAGCACGGCATCCCGCCGATCTTCCAGTGGCTGCGCGGGGTCGACCGTTTCCTCGCCCACGCCCGCGATCCCCGCGACGAGCGGCATGAGCCGCGGGCCCGCCACGTACCGCCGCGTCCTCCCGGCTCCGACCGCAGCGAGTAGGCCCGCCCCATCGAGACGGCCAAGGTCATTGGTTGCCGTGGCTGTGGAGACATCGGCCAGGTCGCGGTAGTACCGGTTGCCGACATCACGCCCCATGAACGCGTCATACAACGCATTCGCCAAGCGAGGCTCCGCACGAAGCTCGTGCCGCACGAGTTCCTCGAGAGTGAGCCACAGATAGCGTTCGGTCGACAGGCGCAGGGACAACGCTTCCACTTGGAGGGTCTGAGCCCGCACGTGGGCCTCAACGAACGCGGTGACGTCGGTGTCGGGATCCCACTCGGAACCCAGGCAAGTGAAGGCGGCGTAATAGTCCTCGCGGTGGCGCCCCCACCACTCTTCAAGGCTCGTGAACTCCGGACCCTTGAAGCCGCCGCGGTGCATGGCCAATGACGAGAGGATCCGCGCGGTGCGACCGTTCCCGTCCGAAAATGGATGGATGCCCGCGAGCCTGACGTGGACCAGCGCCGCGACCGTCGGCGCGGGGATTTCTCGGGGCGACTGGGCCCACTGCGCGAGTTCGGCGAGCAGCGCCGGGACCGCTTCCGGTGGAGGCGGCAGATACACAGCCCGTCGCGCCGCCGGGTCGACCAAGCGGTTCTGACCGGTCCGAACACGACCGGCACCATGGGAGTAGTCGCCGGCCATCACTCGGTAGTGGATGCCGAGAACGAGCTCTGATTGCCACTGGAAATGGGGATCGTCGGCGCGCCGCAGGACGAAGTTCATCGCGTCGCGATAGCCTTCCACCAGGCCCGCGTCCTCGACCGACACAGACCTGGGCCGGTCACCCGCAAGGATACGCCTCACCTCGTCCACTGTGACCGCCACTCCCTCCATGGACGTGGACGCCGCCACCGCCTCAGCCTCGAGTTCCCGCCGGGTTCGTCCGCGCCAGACACGAAGCCGTGGTTGGGCATCGAGCCTCGCCCGGAGGTCGCCCAGGCGATCGAGATCGCGGAGGACTCCTGCGGTCACCCTGAACTTGTACACGATCTATCTCCTAATCTCCTAGTAATTTAGGAGATTATACGCCGCGGAGGCTCTGATTCCTGCCGGAGCTTCAGCACAAGCCCAAGGAACAAGCACGGGAAAGCCTCTCGGATGCCATAGCCCTCATTCTGGAGGATCGCCAGGAGGACGGCCTCCGAGGAGTGCCTCCCTATGCTGAGCGCGAAACGATCACGGTCGAGATCCGCGGCGCACCTTAAGCGCGGCGAACTGCGGCCCGACCTTGACAGCCATCTAGCCGTGGCATCCCTGGTGGGCTCACTGATATTCCTGCGGATCACCTCGACGCTGCCCGACAGCGGAGACGACCTCGCGGAACACCTGGTGGGTCAGCTGCTCGATGGGATGGGAGCACAGCAGTCCGACTAGGACCGACGCGCCTCCTCACACCTGCTCCGCGGGCCTCCGGCGCACGTACCGCGCCTGCATCGTGATGGCGATAGCCGCAGGCACCAGAGCCACCCAGTACACCCCGCTGAGCGATATCGAGGAAGCCAGGAAACCGCCTCCAATGGAACCGAGGGCGATCCCCATGTCGTACGCGAAAAAGAACGCCGCCATGGCCGCCCCCCTGCGGGCAGGCGCGACCCCGTGCACCGTCAGGGCCTGCAGACTCGGCTGGGAGGTGCCGTAGCCGACCCCGTAGACCGCTCCGGCCGCGAGGATGAACGCCAGGTTGTCGGCCAGCGCCAGGATGACGAGGCCGGCCGCGACCAAGACAAAGCCGAGGGTGGCGGTGCGAAGGTAGCCCCAGCGGTCGGCCAGGCGCCCGCTCAGCGGACGCACCACGGCGAGCACGATCGCGAACACCGCGAAGAACGGACCGACGTTGCCGATGCCGCGCTCGTGCCCGTAGAGGGCGATGAAGGCGAGGATGGGAGCGTAGGTCATGGTCAGCAGGAACACACCCGTCGCCGGCAGGAGCGAGGAACGCTCGAACAGCGTGCGCACGGATAGACGACCACCCCCGCGTTCCACCCGCGGAGCGCGGATGATTCCCGACAGCAGCAGAGCGACGGCCGTCAGTCCGGCGGCGAGAAGGAAGAGCGACGTGAAGTCGCCGTCGTCGGTGAGAGCGAGCCCGACGGCCGGGGCAATCGCCATAGGGAGCCCCATGGCCAGCGTGAAGTAGCCCATGGCCTCGCCCATCCGCGCACGAGGCGCGAGGTCGGAGGCGAGCGTGCCGCTCGCAGTGGTCTCCAGCCCGAAGCCGACGCCATGGACCAGCCGCAGCACAAGCAGGAAGCCGATCCCCGCCACCCACTCGTGGGCGAGTATGGACAGGAGGGTCACGATCAGGCCGATGAAGAGGATGGCGCGACGCCCGTACGTGTCGAGGGCCCATCCCGTCACCGGCCGGACGACCATGGCGGCGAACGTGAAGAACCCCAGCACCAGGCCGGCGGAAGCCTCGTCCCCGCCAAGGTCCACCGCGAAGAGAGGCAACGCGGGCAGCAGCAGGTAGACCCCGAAGAAGTAGAGCAACTGGGATCCGAGCAGGAACACGAAGTCGCGCGTCCAGAGCGGCAGGCGCGGTGATGCGTCGGGCGCCCCGACATCCGAGGGCACAAAAGGCGTGACGGGACTCAGGTCGGGAACGGCCGACTCGGGGGTGTTCGAGGACATCGGGGGATTCTATCCCAACACTTCGGGGCGCGGGCCGTCGCCGTGTTCGAAGGCCGGGGGCCGATCGCGCGCCGGGTCTCCCTGCGGTCGAGGCCCGAGGAATCGGAGGGCGACCGCCCTCCGGCTCACTTCAGCTTGCCCGCCTGCTCCAAGGCCAGCAATACCCTGGTATCCGGCCTGGGATCCGGACCGCGAAAGAAGTCCGCTCCTGGGTAGCCGAGCTCGATTCGGATCAGAGGATCGTCATCCGACACCAGCGTGGTCTCGATCACGACTCCGTCGAAGCTCAGAGAGGAGTACGATGCCCAGAAGGCGCCGGCGTAGATGGGTTGACCATCGACGCAGACCGCGAAGGACTTCCCGTTCACAGGGACAACCAGGCCGCGTATCGCTTCGACCCCGGACGCGGTCAGGTCGATCTCGTGGGTCTCCCACGCGTAGAAGACCACATCGTCGCCCGTGAGGAGAGGAGAGTCCTGCAGTTCCAGATGGCTCAGCGCGGCGAGTCGATCGGGCGGAACGTCTCCCGCGAGCAGGTAGATGGCGAACCCGTCGGCAGCGCCGGCCGGCTGCTGGGCCGTCGTCGGGACGGTCGTGGGTTCGGTGGGTGTCGGGTTGCAGCCGACGAGGGTGAGAAGGACCAAGCCGATGACGACCCGGGCGGAGGCGGCCATCCAACCTGTTCTCCCGGTCGAGCAGCCGATCATTCGTCGACCTCCCCTGGGGCTCTGCGCCGGGTCAACCCCCGCGCATGCTGAGCGAGATGCGCTTCCGCTGGAGGTCCACGGAGAGCACCGTCACCATGACCGGCTGCTGCACGGCCACCACCTCAGACGGGTCGCGGACGAACCGGTCGGCTAACTGGCTGATGTGCACGAGACCGTCCTGGTGTACGCCCACGTCGACGAAGGCGCCGAACGCGGTGACGTTGGTCACGATACCGGGCAGGCGCATGCCCTCCTCCAGATCCTCCAGCGACTCGACCCCGTCCGCGAAGCGGAACACCTCGAAGGCCCGGCGCGGATCGCGGCCGGGCTTCTCCAGCTCGGCCAAGATGTCGCGCAGAGTGGGAAGACCCACCGCGTTGCTGACGTAGCGGGCCGGATCGATGCGGGCGCGGAGTCCGGCGTCGCGGAGCAGGTCGGCCACCTTGACGCCCAGGTCCGCGGCCATGGCCTTGACCACGGGGTAGCTCTCGGGATGCACGGCGCTCGCGTCGAGGGGTTCCGCGCCCTCGCGCACGCGCAGGAAGCCGGCGGCCTGCTCGAAGGCCTTGGGCCCGAGGCGTGGCACCTTCTTGAGCTGAGCGCGCGAGCGAAACGGTCCCTCCTCGTCGCGGAACGCCACGATGTTGGCGGCCAGCTGTGGACCGAGTCCTGAGACGTGGCTGAGCAGCGACGGGCTGGCGGTGTTCACCTCGACCCCCACCCGGTTTACTGCGGTGCCCACGACGTCGTCGAGGCTGCGGCGGAGGGCGGCTTGGTCGACATCGTGCTGGTACTGCCCCACCCCGATGGACTTGGGGTCGATCTTCACCAGTTCGGCCAGAGGATCCTGGAGGCGACGGCCGATGGACACCGAGCCGCGCACGGTGATGTCGTGGTCGGGCAGCTCCTCGCGGGCAACCTCCGAAGCCGAGTAGATGGACGCCCCGCTCTCGTTCACCATGACCACCACGACGTCGCGCCCGAGGCCGAGATCCAAGACGAAAGCCTCTGTCTCCCGCCCGGCGGTGCCGTTGCCCACGGCCACGGCTTCCACCCCGAAGCGCGACACGAGGCCGCGGACGGTCTCCCCCGCCTGCGTCCGGGCGCCCTTCGACTGGTGGGGCTGCACGTTGTCGTGGTGCAGGAGCTTGCCCTGCGGGTCGAGCACGGTGACCTTGCAGCCGGTGCGGAACCCCGGGTCGATAGCCAGCACCGTCTTGCCGCCCAGAGGTGGGGCCAGCAGCAGTTCGGCCAAGTTGGAGGCGAAGACGCGGATGGCCTCCTCGTCCGCACGAGCCTTCAATTCGGCGCGGGCCTCGTTCTCCATGGACGGGCCCAGCAGCCGCTTGAAGGCGTCTCGCAAGGCCACGCGCACTTCCTCGGCGGCGGCAGTGGCGCCGGCAGAACTGGCGGTACCCGAGCCGGCCCCGGGCGACCGCAGATAGCGGCCCTCAAGCAGGGCAAGGACCTTCTCCTCCGGAACGTCCACAACCACGCGCAGGACGCCCTCGGACTCGCCGCGGAACAGCGCCAACACCCGATGCGAAGGAGCCCGGGCGGCGGGCTCTTCCCACTCGAAGTAGTCGCGGAACTTGGCGCCGGGCTCCTCCTGGCCCTTGGCCACCCGGCTACGCAGCACGGCCTCTCGCTCGTAGAGCGCCCGCGTGCGGCTGCGCACCTCGGCGTCCTCGGTGGCGGTCTCGGCGATGATGTCGCGGGCGCCGGCGAGGGCTTCTTCTACGCCGGGGACATCCTTCTCGGCGTCGACGAAGGCCTCCGCGGCGGTCGCTGGGTCGAACTCCGCGTCGCCGGTGGCGGCGGCAGTGAGGAGGAGCGCGGCGAGCGGCTCCAACCCCCGTTCGCGGGCGGCGGCCGCACGAGTGCGGCGCTTGGGCCGGAAGGGCAAGTAGTGGTCTTCGAGCTCCACCATGGTGGCGGCTCCGCGCACCGCCGCTTCCAGTTCCGGAGTGAGCAGTTCGCGTTCGCCCAGCGAGCCCAGGATGGACTCCCGCCGCTTCTCGAGCTCCTCGAGGCGGGCCAGCCGATCGCGGACCGCGGCGATCTGCACCTCGTCAAGGGAGCCGGTGGCCTCCTTGCGGTAGCGCGCGATGAAAGGCACCGTGGCACCGCCCGCGAGCAGTTCGGCCACGGACTCGGTCTGCGCCGGTCGCAGGGCGAGTTCAGCGGCGACCTTCTGGGTGAGGGGTGTGGTAGGAACGCTCATCGGTCGGGGTAGGTTCGCAGACCCGGGCGGTGGAGACAAGGGGGCGCGAGCGGCGAGGTTGGCGGGAGGACGGGCGCGCGGACGGACACTAGCCGTCCAGATACCTCACCACAGACTCGGCGAAGCGGTTGAAGTCGTCAAGACGACGAGCGTTCCGATCGAGTTCAACGATGTCCAAAGCGACGTACTCGTGCTGCAAGATGCTGCGGAAGCCTGCCAAGGGGGCTAATTCGAGGGCGAAGTCTCGGGCCAGCACTCCGTGCTCGCCAAGCTTCTCGAGCACTTCTCGGTAGGAGCCCGGCAGACCCCACCCCTCGGCCGCCACGATGTGGCCGCCGATGTCGAGCACGGTCTGGATGGCGAGGTACAGGCACCGCTCGACGGCACGTCGCCGCACCGTGTTCTCAGGTGCCGCCAAGGCCTCCGCATCGGCGGGTAGGGCGTCGTGCAGTTCGCCCAGAACCCTGCTCAGCGCATCGAGTCTCGCATAGATCAAGCTCTCATCGAGCAACGAGCTCACCTCCCAGGATGCGGTCCCGCAGCGCCTTGTTGTAGGTACGCTCGAGGGGCAGATAGTCGAGATACCGCTGGAATACGCCGACCTCGAAGCGGATCCTGCGTGGATCGCCTGCCCCTACGGCGATCAGGCCGTCGCGCACGACCGCGAAGGCGAGTGCCGACGGCGCGGTGTTGAGGATCACGACGTCTACCCTCGGCACCCGCAGGGCCACCGGTAACCGAGAGGTCAACTCGGCGAGCCGGGAATCGGCACCCCCATCGGGAGACATGCTTCCCCGAATTCCAGCCGAGCACCGATCCAGCAAGAGAGCGACATCGACATCGCTCAACGGTCCAGCCAAGCCGGTGGCCTTCGACCCGAACAGATAGGCCGCGACTATCCCGTCTTGCCCGGCGCAGAAGGCCCGCAGGCGATCGACCAGGATCTCGACCGGCACCTCGGATCGGGCCGGACCCGACTCCGCGCGGCCGCGGGCCGGCGCGGGCGCTGGCTCGAGTTCGACCCCTTCGGTCCGAAGCCATGCTTTCAGGGCTTCGCGGATCACCCCACTACGAGAGTAGTGACCCGACCGAGCGTGAGCGTCCACGGCGGACACCAGCTCAGGAGGCATGGTGATGTTCAACCGACGATCCATATCAGCCCCAGTATGGTTGACGATAGCATTGGAAACAACACACTGCGTGTACATTGCGTGTGTATCTCGGAATCGCCTGGCAAGGTGGAGCCGTCGCGGGGCGACGCACGATAGTATGGTGGTCGGCTTGGTTCTCGCGCCCGGAACGCTGACGACCTTCAGGGAGATACGTACGTGGACCTACCTCGCATCGGATTCATCGGCCTCGGGATCATGGGCACACCCATGGCCGGCCACCTCGCCCGAGCGGGCTACCCGCTCAGCGTGCACGACGTAGACCCCGCGAAGCCGGAGGCGGTGGCCGCCGAACATCCGAGCGTACGGATCGCGCCCGACGCCCGCTCGGTCGCCCAGGCGGCCGACATCGTCATCACCATGCTGCCCTCCGGCGAGTACGTGCACGAGGTGGCGCTCGGAGACGCCGGTCTGATCGAAGGCTTCGCTCCGGGTTCGCTGCTGCTCGACACCTCCTCCTGCGAACCCTGGCTGACAGTGAGGACAGCCGCCGCCCTCGCCGGGGTGGGCGTGGACATGGTTGACGCCCCGGTCTCCGGCGCCCTGGCGGGGGCGCGCGCGGCGGAGCTCGTCTTCATGGTGGGCGGTGGCGCGGAGGCGGTGGGGCGTGTCACGCCTCTCCTCGACCTCTTGGGGAAGCAGTCATTCCACCTCGGCCCGGTCGGCGCCGGCCACGCGATGAAGTGCATCAACAACCTGATCACGGCCACGACCTTCATGGCGACGGCCGAGGGTCTCACCATCGGCGCCCGCTTCGGTTTGGACCCCGATGTCATGACCGACGTTCTGAACGTCTCCACAGGCATGTCGTGGATAAGCCAGACCCACATCAAGCAACGCATCACCAGCCGTGCCTTCGACGATCCGTTCAAGCTCGCGTTGATGGTGAAGGACGTGGGGATCGCCCTGGAGTTGGCAAAGCGCGAAAAACTGCCGCTGCCCCTGTCCGAAGGCGGCCACACGCTGTGGGAGGCGGCCGGGCGCTCCGCTGAAGAAGGGGCCAGCATCAGCGAGATGGTGCGCTGGCTCGAGCGCGAGACCGGCACGCAGATCGGGGGGACTACACCGTGAGATTCGATCTACCCACGAGCTGGCGTCACGGTCGGGGGTTCGCCTCCCAGACCGCCGAGGTGCTCCGCGAACTGGGGTGCTCTCGCACCTTGCTGGTCACCGACCGACTGCTGGTAGAAGCAGGGGTGGTCGCTCCGGTGACCGGTTCGCTGGATTCTCAAGACATCGAGTACGTGGTGTGCGACGAGGTCACCACCGAGCCGACTGTCGCCCTATTCGAAGGCCTCGTCAGGACGTGGGATCTCGCCGGATTCGATTCGGTGCTCGCCGTAGGCGGAGGGAGCGTGATCGACGCGGCCAAGGGGTTGGCGGTAGTCGCACAGTTCGGCGGTCACATCCGCGACTACGCAGGGTTCGGCACTGTTCCCGCCCCGCTCGGCTGGAAGGTCGTAGCGGTTCCCACCACCGCCGGCACCGGCAGCGAGATCTCCGACGGCTCGGTGTGGATCGACGAGGCCAGGCACACGAAGTTCCTCGTGCTGAGCACCCTCATCTGCCCCACCGTGGCGATCACCGATCCCTTGATGACCCGCTCCATGCCCCCGCACATCACCGCCAACAGCGGTATCGACGCTCTGACCCACGCGATCGAGTCGTACCTGTCGGTGGACGCCAGCGTGGCGACCGAGCCGTTCTCGCTGCGCGCCATAGAGCTGATCGCAGGCGGTCTGAAGCGCGCCCACGCCGACGGCGACGACCTCGATGCGCGCGAGGCGGTGCAACTCGGCTCCACCATGGCCATGATGGCCGGGATGAACGCCCACATGGGGCTCTGTCACGCCCTGGCCATGCCTCTATGCGGGCTCTATCCCCTCCCCCACAGCGAGGCCTGCGGCCTGGTGCTGCCCCACGTGCTGGAGTTCAACGCCGCGGCGGTCGGCGCCAAGGTGACCGACGTCTTCCGGGCTCTTGGTATGGACGACGGTGACGATACGGACGCGTCCCCATACGAACGTCTGGAGCGATTCGTGAGGGAACTCGGCCTGAACGCGAGTTTGGGCGCACTCGGCTACCTCGAAGAGCACCTAGAGGTCATCGTCCGCGAGACTCGGAACAGCGTGCAGTTTCGCTTCAATCCGCGGGAGGCCTCCGATGAGGATCTGGCTCGGCTGGTGGACCGACTGATCTGAGCTCCAAGGACGCACCTCCGGCGCCTCCCCCAACCTCGGACGGTTCGATCTGTCGCCACAGAGGTAGGTAGAAGAGGCGTACCCCGCGGCGCACCCCGTGGCGCACCACGAAACGCGATCCGAGAGGGACTCATGGCCGACATCGAGATCTACACGAAGGAATGGTGCCCCTACTGCGCCCGCGCGAAGGTGCTCCTTCGCTCCAAGGGACTCGAGTACCGCGAGATCGATGTCACCGCCGGAGGTGAAGCGCACCTGAGACCGCCAGGACCGCGCCGCCTCCGCGAAGGCTGCTAGACTCAGTCCCCATGGGACTCTCACTTCTCACCGACATAGTCGCGATCCTCGGCGCCGCCGTCGTGGTTGCCTTCGTCTTCGCACGGCTGAAGCTGCCCGTGATCGTGGGGCTGTTCGTCGCCGGCATGGCCATCGGGCCGGACGGGCTCGGACTGGTCTCCGACGCGCACGAACTAGAGGCAGCCGCGGAGATCGGCGTTGTGCTGCTGCTCTTCGCCATCGGTATCGAGTTCTCGCTGCGCGAGCTGGTGTCGATCAAGGACATCGTGCTGGTGGGGGGGTCGCTGCAGATCGGGCTGACGGCACTGGCAGGGTTCGCGGTCTCCATGGCGCTCGGCCGCACCATGACGGAGGCGGTGTTCCTCGGTTTCCTGATGGCGCTCAGCAGCACCGCCATCGTCCTCAAGACCTTGCAGCAACGTGCGGAGATAGACGCGCCGCACGGCAGGGGCGCCCTCGGGGTGCTCATCTTTCAGGACATCATGGTCGTGCCGCTCACCCTCCTGGTGCCACTCCTGGCCGGCGACGTCGCCATGTCGGGCTCGCCCCTCACCCTGATCACCAAGATCGTGGGCGTGGTGATCGCCGTCGTGGTGGGAGCCCGGTGGGTGGTGCCCTGGATCCTGCGGGAGGTGGCGCGCCTCGGGAGTCCCGAGGTGTTCCTCATCGCGGTGCTCGTTATCGGACTCGGGGTGGCGGCGGCCGCCGGGCACATCGGTCTGTCGATGGCGCTGGGGGCGTTCGTAGCAGGACTGGTCATCTCCGAATCGGAGTACGCACACCAGGTGCTCGGCAACGTGCTCCCCTTCCGCGACGTGCTCCTAAGCTTCTTCTTCGTGTCGGTGGGGATGCTGCTCGACGTTTCCTTCCTCGCCGACAACTGGTGGATCCTGCTGTTGGCCGCTCCAGTGGTCATGTTCGGGAAGACGCTGTTGGCCACAGTGGCGATCCTGGTCCTGCGCTACCCGCTGCGCACCGCGCTGCTCACCGGCCTGTCGCTCGCCCAGGTGGGAGAGTTCGCCTTCGTGCTCGCCGCCGTTGGCGCCCAGTCGGGCGTCCTGGTCGACGAGGTGCGTCAGGGGTTCCTCGCGGTGTCGGTGCTGTCGATGGCGGCGACGCCATTCCTGATCGCCTATAAAGACAAGATCGCCGAGATGGTGCTCAGACTGCCGATCCCCCAGGTAGTTCGCCAGGGCGGACGCGCAGAGACCGAAGCTCACGCTACACCGCTGCGCGACCACCTGGTGATCATCGGCTTCGGCCTCAACGGGAGGAACCTGGCGAGAGCAGCGGCCGGAGCGAAGATCCCCTACGCCATCATCGAGCTGAACCCCCGCTCGGTGAGCAGTGCACAGCAGGCCGGAGAACCCATGTACTTCGGAGACGCCACCAGTGAGGCGGTGCTCGAGAAGATCGGCGTACCCTACGCACGCGTGGTCGCCGTGGTTATCAGCGACCCGGTGGCGACCCGCCGGATCGTCGCCCTGGTGCGCCGCCTCTGCCCCGACGCCTATCTGATCACCCGCACTCGCTACGTCTCGGAAGTACCGCTCCTCATGGAGTTGGGCGCCAGCGAGGTTGTGCCCGAGGAGTTCGAGACGGCGGTGGAGATCTTCACGAGCACACTGCAACAGTACCTTGTGCCGCTCGCCGAGATCGAGCAGGCGGCCGCCGATATTCGCGCCGACGGGTACGGGTTCCTGCGCCTGCCACCTGATGAAGCTCGACCCTGGAGGAAGATCGAATCGGCGCTGCCGGGAGTCGAGGTGTCGACGTTGCAGGTGAGCGCCGGGGTCGAGGCGGTCGACCGCACACTGGTGGAACTCGACCTGCGCCGACGGCACGGGGTCACGCTGCTCGCGCTCAGCCGCCGGGGTGACCTCATACCCAACCCCGTCGGCGAGACCCGCTTCGAGGAAGGCGACGTGGTGGTGTTGCTCGGCCAGTCGGAGGACGTGGTGCGCGCCCGCACCCTCTTCGCGCCGTGCGCGGGCGGAGCCGACATCTGCTAGTTCACCGCCGGGCGGCGCCGCACCGCCGGCGGAGCCGACGTCCGCTGGCGCTCCTCCGGGCCGCGCCACGCCACGAAGGCGCTCACCTCAGTCGCCCTTGCCGTTCCCCCGGATCGCCTCGCGGCGGCTCTCGATCAATTCCAGGCGCGGGATGATCGTTTCCAGGTAGTCGGTGATCAGAGCCAGCCGCTCCGACTCACGTCGGGATTCGAGCAGCCGCTGTTTGAGGGAGAGTCCGAGGTCAAGATCGACGGCGATCCGAAACGAGCGCTGGGTCTGGTCACGGCCGTCGTCGTCTTCCGCATCGAATGGCGCTTCCTCATCACCCGGCGACACCGGTTCGTCGCCAAGGCTTGGGTCGTCCCCGCGCGCGGCCCCCAGTCGCCTGAGCAGCTCATCTAGGAGAGCCGGAGCATCCAGGGCGTCGGCCTCGGCGGTGCCGGCCGGCTCGGGCTCCTCGGTGGGCTCCTCTTCGAGATACTCCACGGCGGCGCTCATCGGCTCTTGGTCCGCATCTTCGGGAGTGTCGATCGCCAGGATGCGGAACGGAGCCTCCCCGCGAACCACGATGTTCGAGCGCCCGTCGGGGAACTCCTCGAGTACGGCTACCAGCCGCGCCAGACAGCCTACGGCGGCAACGCCGTCACCCAGACGGAGAACCACTCCAAAGGGCTCCCTCGTCTCCACGCACCGGGCAACGAGGTTCTTGTATCGCTCCTCGAAGATGTGGAGCGGTAGAAGCTCCCCGGGCAGGAGTACGAGCTGGAGAGGAAAGAGCGGGAGTCGGTCGGGCAAGGGGTCCATGGTCTGCCACGTACCCCGGCTGCGCCGGTTCACACACCCACCGCCGCGAAGGTGTCACGCGCAGGCTCGCCCGCGCCGGTGGCATCGTGCCGTGCGTCCACGCCCTCCGCGTGGACCCGCCGACGGCACGGTGCCGTCCGCCCGGCGACGACGGCGTCACGTCGTCCTCAGTCACCCGACGTCGACGCCCCGCTCTCCTCGAGATTCCGCCGCCGCCTGAAGTTGAGCGCCTCGATGCCCAGGGCGAACGCTATGGCGAAGTAGATGTACTCTCGCTCGATGTGCCGACCAAAACCGTCCATGAAGAGCATGACGCCGATCAGCAGCAGGAAGCTCAGCGCAAGGATCTTGACGCTCGGATGATCGGTGATGAAGCGCGAGAGCGGTGGGGCGTAGAACATCATCACCCCGATGGCCGCAGCGATCGCGATCACGATGATGACGATCTGCGATGTGAGACCCACGGCCGTGAGGACCGAATCGATGGCGAAGATGATGTCGATCACCAGGATCATCGCGATGACCCCCGCGAACGATACGCGCGGCTTGGCCACGGCGAGCTGATGGGTCTTGACCTCGGTGGTCTCGAATATCTCGCGCACCGCCTTGTATACGAGGAACAATCCACCTGAGATCAACACGAAGTCGGCCAGGCTGAAGTCATGGCCGACGACGGCGAAGAGAGGTTCCTCGAGCTTGAGAAGGAACGAGATCCCAATGACGAGCGCCACCCGCCCGAAGAGTGCCAGCCCAAGGCCGAGGCGCTGCGCACGGGGACGCTGTTCCTCAGGAAGGCCCTCCGTGACGATGGCTATGAAGATGACGTTGTCGATGCCGAGCACTATCTCGAGCACCAACAGCGTGAGCAACGCCACCAGACTCTCGGCGGTGAAGGGCCCTTCGAACACAACGGACCTCCGTCTGCTATCGGGCATCTACGGTCGGGCGCCGCGCCGCTCGAGCCGGCGCGCGCCCGCGAGACGAAGTCAGGAAGGCTGCCAGAAGCATCGTTTCGGTGACACGATCTCGCCGGACTTCTTGAGGTCGGCCATGGCTTTGTCGACCAGTTTGCGGTCGAGTCCGGTGAGCTCCACCAGCTTGCCCGCGTTGACCGGCTCGCCGGCCTGTTTCATCGCTTCCAAGACCTGCTGCAGGGGTTCCACTGTCTTTCCTCCGTGTGACTTGGCGCCGTTCGTGCCCGGAGCATACCCAGCGAACGCCGAAGAAGCACATTCCGGTCTCTGCGCGGCACCGGCGCTCGCCCTACTCGATCTCTTCGGGTAGCAACGGCCGCAGCAAGAGCGAGTAGACCTCGGCCCCGCTCTTCCAGAGAGTGAGCGTGTCGGCCTGCACCAGCAAGGGGCGGAGGGTCTCGAGGTCGGCACCGAGCCAACTGGCTGGGTCGGCAAGCTTCGAGCAGCTAGAGGCGCTCCACCCGCCGCGAGAGTTCTTCGAACTCACGGGCGGAATCGGCGAGGTGCCTCTGCATCTGGTCGAGCCGTTCCCGCTCCGAACGGACGAACCGAGTGTAGGGCGCGACCGCCTCCCGGATACGGAAGGCGCTCCGCTCGATCTCCTGGTCGAACGAAACGGTGAGCATGCGCATGAGCTCGTCGCGCAGCTCCCCGATCTTCTCCGACAGCTCGCTCTTGGCCTTTCGACGTCGGTTCGGGAGTACGAACAGCCCGAGTGTGGCCATGGTGCCGGCGGCGAGGGCGCCGGTCACGTCCACGAGTTGCGTCGTCGCCAGGAGCGTGATCACGGCCCCCAGGCCGAGTGCGCCCACCTCCAGCACCGCGATGCCGGCCACGGCGCTCTGAACGGAGTCGGCCAGGCGGGTCGACTCGAGGTCACGGTCGTAGCCGTCGATGGTGCGTTGCGCGGCGCGGCCGACCGTGTCGAGGAGCTGGCGGCGATCGTAGTCGAAGCTGCCTATCTCGCCGATCACCCGATCGGGGTGGTTGGACCGGCGGCGACTCAGGTGCTCGCCCACAGCCTGCCACTGGCGCAACTCGGCGCTGATGACCCAGTCGATGATCTCCTCCACCTTCTTCTCGATCTGCTTGGGAGCGTCGGCGATCACCTTGCGCTCGAACTCCCCCTTGATCTTCGACTTGTTGATCAGGTCGAACGTGCGCGTGATGCGGATGGTCTCCTCGAAGAACTCGTTGCCGCGCTTCTCGAACTCGTGGAGCACGTTGTCGACATCGGTGAGGCGGAAGCGGAACTCCCGCGTGAGGTCTTCCTGATAGAGGTCGAGCTGACGCTCGATGTCGTCGAGCGCGGTGAAGTCGCCCTTGAGCAGCTCGATGCGCCCCTCCACCGCCTCGGTGTAGCGCCGGTTCAGGCTCAGGCCTACCCCGAGCGGATTGAGGAGCTTCAATCGGACGCGCTCGGTCTCGTCGAGCGTCTCGACCACATACTCTTCGAGGGCGGGGAAACGACTACGGGCCATGCGGTCCGCGTCGGGGCGCGCCGAGGCGCTCTCGCCGCCCTCACCGCTCTCGCCGCTACCGCCTTCGAGCTTCGCCTCGAGCGCGAGCCGCGACGACACCGCGAACACCACCGGCGCGAAGCCGAGAAGGCGGTCGGCGTTCTCGACGATGAAACGCTCGATCTCGGCGATCTCGTCGTCGCCTCTCAGGATGTCGACCTTGTTGACCACGAACACGATCTTCTTGCCCCACTCGCGGATCGCCTCGATGAAGCGGCGCTCGCTCTCGGTGAACGGACGGTCGGCCGAGGTGACGAAGAGCACCAGGTCGGACCGGGGCACGAACTTCTGCGTTATGGCCTCGTGGTCCCGATCGAGGGCGTTCGTGCCCGGGGTGTCGACGATCTGCACCTGGCGCAGCAACTCCACCGGAGCGGCGATCCGCACCACCCCGTCAGCACCGTCGTCGCGGGCCACGATGGGCCCATACGAGAGTGCGTGGATTCGCGTGGTCGTGGGCGTGACCCCCTGTTCGAGCAGGTCGCTGCCCAAGAGGGCATTGATGAAGGTGCTCTTGCCGGCGTTGAACTCCCCTGCCACGACAACCAGGAAGAGTTCGTCGAGCTGGTGGATCGAGGCCTCGAGCGTGGCCTGATCGTCGCGGGCGGCCTCGAACCGGGCCAGCGCCACCTGGAGTGCCGCGAGCAGACGCCGCACCTCAGCGAGGAGCTGCTCGTGACTATGAGTGAGTATCTTCTTCAGCACCAGAGAGCTTCCAGGTCGATGGGGTCATCAGGGCGAAACGATACCACGCCGCCCGCGTAGCGCCGCCCGGCACCATTCGCCCCCGTAGCGTCCTCTCAGGGCGCCGCCCGCGTAGCGCCGCCCTCACAGAGCCGGACCTCGCGGTTGTGCCGCGGGGCAGGAGCCCTAGATCCCGTCCACACCGCTGCGCACGAGTTCCTGGAACACGACGGGGTCCAGCACGTAGGCCAACGCCAAGGTACCCACAAGGATGTTCACCGAGAGCCAGCGCGTGTAGCGGCCGCGTGTGCGTACCAACAAGATCATGGCACACACGGCCATCACCGCGGGTCCCACGAGCTTGATGTCGCCGATGGGCACCTGGTAGCCCGCAACCGTGCGCTCAGAGGCCCCGAGGAACGCCGCCAGATCGAAACTCACCCCGAAGATCACCAAGACGAACTCGAGAACGAGCGCCGCGAGAAGCGTGCGTGACGCCCAGCGGGTGGTCTCCCCCTCGGTGCGATAGACCTGGTAGAGCACGCTGCCCGTGAGGGCGAGGAGCAGTACCAGCGGACTCTTCGCCAGCAGCCCGATCAGGGCACCCAGCACAACAATGATCGAAAGGACGAGGCATATCTTCGCGGCATGCTTCGTCGGTTTGGCCAATGGATCCCCCCCCCCTCGAGCGTGATCTCGACGATCGGCGACATCGCCCGACCGCCCCCAGTTCGCACAGCCTACCACCCACTCGCAGGACTCGAAGCTCCCTTCCAAGGAACTCAAGACTTTCAAAGCCCCGGCAGCCCGGCACGCGATCCCCTATGCCCGGGCAATCTCCTATGCCCCGGCGGTCCACAATGCGATCCCCTTTGCCCCGGTAGCCCTTCGTGATATCCTTTCGTACAGATAGCTGACCACGTCACCTAGCGGAGTAGGTGGCGCTACCAGAGCGGCCATCGCACCATAGGTGCTTGCGGGGCAAGAGCGGTCCGGACCGGGGACGAGGTGACCTGATGACGAGCGTTCGCGCTTACTTGGCAGAGTTCATTGGTACGTTCGCCCTCGTACTCGCGGGCGCGGGAGCCATCATGGCGGGCGCGAAGACCGGCTCTCCGGACCACCTCGGCATCGCACTGACGTTCGGCCTGACCGTCATGGTGGTGGTCTACGCTCTGGGTCACGTATCGGGCGCCCATATCAACCCCGCGGTGACCATCGCCTTCGCGGCGATCGGCCACTTCCCGTGGCGGCGAGTGCCCGGATATGTGGGTGCCCAGTCCGCCGGCGCGATCACGGCTGCCGCCCTGCTCCGGATGGCCATGGGTCCGATCGCCGGAATGGGAGCGACGGTCCCAACGGTGGCTCCGACGAACGCTCTGATCCTGGAAGCCGCGCTCACGGGCATACTGATGGTCGTGATCGTCTCGGTGGCAACGGATGCGCGCGCGGTGGGGGGCATCGCGGGTGCCGCCATCGGCGCCACGGTGGGGCTCGCGGCCCTGTGGGCGGGACCGCTCACCGGGGCCTCTATGAACCCCGCGCGCTCACTCGGGCCCGCTCTGGTCAGCGGCGATCTCGGTTCGCTCTTGATCTACCTAATAGGGCCTGTCGTGGGCGCACTCGCAGGGGGTGTTGCATACCAGGTCTTGGCCGGGAGGAAGGCTGCCCCAGGACTTGAGACGATCGCCGATCTCGTGCGCGCTCAAGCGGGCCCGCACACGGGCCGGATGAGTCGGATGAGTCGGAGGGGCCGACCGCGGTCGAGCCGCCCCGCGCAGGCGGGTTCGACCGACTCCAGGCGGCTCTAGCCGCTTTCCCCGCCTACGCGGCCTTCACCGCTCTCACCGGCTTCACTTCTTCCGCCGCTCTCGCCGTCGCGCCTCAGCTCTTCGAAGTCTTCCAGGAACGCCTGGATGGCGTCGCGGTGGTCCCTCAGAGTCTCCGCCCATCGATCCAGGCAGGCATCACCCAGGTTCGTAAGGCTATAGAGGCGCCGGGCCGGCCCTCCCCCTTCGGTATCCCACTCGGAGGTGACCAGGTTGAAGCGCTCCATCCTACGCAAGGTGCGGTACAGACCTCCCGAGTCCGGACCTGTCTCACCGCCGAGGGGCATGGAGCGAAGACGTTCCGCCATGTCGTAGCCGCTCAGGCACTCGCGTTCCGCGATGGCGAGTAAGGCGGCGGGTGAGGTGAACTTCCCGATGTTCTTCCCGGTGCAGGCGCAATCGTCAAGATCACAGACCTCTTCGGCCCCTGGCTCAGCCGACTCCTGCATGTGGGCTTCGTCACTCATGGCACCGGTCTCCCGAACACGTCTTGCGCCGCCTCTTGGTATCTTAGCGCACGCGGGGAGTGGCCTCCCGAGCAACCTTCTCAGACACCGCCTCCTCCCTTCCGCTGGGAGCCGATGACCGATGGTCGGTCAAGTAACCTTGGACGTCGGAGGCAAGACCACCACCGCGTTGCGACCTCTCGCTTTGGCCTGAAGGAGCGCTTCGTCAGCGAGTCGAAGGGCGCCGTCCACATCGTTCGCCCCACATTCCGCGGCCGCAACGCCCACGCTCACCGTGACGGGTATCTCCCCTTTGCCCGTCGCGACTGAGGTGCGCGAGACGGAGGCACGAAGCCTCTCGGCGACCACCCCGGCTGTTACCAGCGAGGTCTCCGGCAGGAGCATGAGGAACTCCTCACCTCCATAGCGCCCGGCCAGGTCGTACGAACGCACGCAGGTGGCGAGCCGCCGGGCTACTTCGCGGAGCACCTCATCACCCACCTCGCGACCGTATTCGTCGTTCACGAGCTTGAAGCGATCCACGTCTGCGAGGACCACGCCGAGGGTGCCGGCGAGCGGTCGGTCCGCCAAGCGTTTCATGCGGTTGCACTCCTCGACAGCACGATCGTAGATCGCCCCCCGGTTGCTGAGGCCTGTGAGGTAGTCGGTCCCCGATTGTGACATGAGCTGCCACTGGAGCGCTTCAGATCGGCGGGTCGCCCGCGAAAGGACGTAGAACGAGACCGAGAACACGAGCACCAGAACCACCAGAACCACCAGGATGGTGTAGGCGAGCACTCTCCAGAGATCGCGGATCGGCTCGGTGACGTCTTGGTAGATCTCGAACGAACCGACCACCTCTCCCTGCTGGTTGAAGATCGGAACGTAGGTCTCGACCACGTCGCGATCGAACCTGGTCTCCTCCTGGAGGTCGATGACCTCGTCCTCGTTCTCGAGCTTCGAGTCGATCATCCCTGCGAGCGCTCGAGCCAGCCGCTCGTTGCCCTCGTCGACGATGCCGATTATCTTCGCATCGGTGCTGTACACGATGCGTGCTTCGGAGTCGTAGACCTTGATCTTGACGATGTCGAAGGGCTCGATGAGGGGCTCGAGCTGCGCGTCGAGTCGAAGGGTGTCGTCTCCGGTCACGTCCAGCACCAGACGCCTCCCCGGACCCTCCGACAGAAGGTCTTCTGAGTGACTCACGACGATCGCCCTGCTCAGACGTGCCGCCAGATCCTCGGCATCGGCGATGACGTAGTCGGAGTACACGCGGAAGACCCCCAGCGAAACAAGCAGCAAGATGGCCACACCACCGACGACGAACACCCAGATCGAGAGACGCATGACCCGCGCCGCCGAGGACTTCCGCAGCAAGATGGCTGGAGCGTCGGGGATAGACCCCTGCGAAACCGTCTTCTGATCCGCGCTCAACGTTTCACGAACCTCCGCGAAGCGGACGATGCCCGTACTGAGCCTGAAACTGTAAGACTCATAGTATCGTTATTGAACACCCCGAGCCAAAGTCAGGCAGACCCGCATCCGCCGGGGCGGGCGGTCTGTGACCGGGGAGCGACACACGCCCACTCCGGTTCGGCCTCTTGACTTCCAATCGCGAATGCTCTACTCTTCATTACGTAGTACTATGCATTGTGTGTTAGTGCTCTATGCGCGGTACGAAGAAGCGTGAAGGAGGCTCGAGGGTGGACAGCTTCTCCTCCTGGGTGGCCCAACTGCGAAAGGGGGTGGTCGAGCTGCTCGTACTGCGCCTCCTCGCGGCCCGAGGCCCTCTGCACGGTTATGCCATCTCCCGCCACCTGCAGGAATTGGGCGAGACCGTGGCAGGCGAGAGCACCGTGTACCCCGTACTCAAGCGGCTCGAGGCCGAGAGCCTGGTGACCGGCGCCTGGATCCAGGAGGGTGAGGCGCCCCCGCGCAAAGACTACGAAGTGACCGAGGCCGGGCGGGAGTTCTTGGTGAAGGCCTCGGAGCAATGGCAGACACTCGACGGCGCACTCAGACTTCTCGAGGAGGAGACGCGATGAAGCCCGCCCACGACAACCACGCCAAGAGCTCCACGGGCGCCCGCGTCGACGACTACCTCGCGCGACTCGAAGAAGCGCTCGAGCTTCTCGGCCCCACCGAAGCAGCCGACACTCGCGCGGAATTGGGCTCGTACCTCGCGGAGGCCGCTCGGGACGGCCGAGTCGACGAGGTGCTCGGTACGATGGGGGCCCCGGAATCGTTCGCCGCGGGCATCCTCTCCGAGCGGGGGATGCTCGCCACACCCGGCCCCTTGCCGAGTCCGAGCGGCGCCCGCATCGCCGTGGCCGCCATCGTGGATGTGATAGTCGCGATCGCACCTCTGGCGCTGGGGCTGCCCCTCGCCTTCCTGATGCCGGCACAGTCCATGTACGCGGGCGCGACCGCGCTCAACTGGATAGGGCTCGTCATCGCGATCGGTATCCTGGTCATTACCGTCGGCATCTGGCCCTGGTACTACTGGCGCTCCCGAAACCGTCCGGGACGCAACCAGAGCGTCGGGAGGAACGTCGCGGGGCTTCGCACGGTCCGGGCGGGCGGCGAAGTGCGCGTTGTGCGCGCGAGTGACATGCCGCGCGGGCGGCGAGGGATGACACGGGCGGGAGCCGTCATCAGGTTCCTCGTGGCGTTCTGGATCGTGGGAGGCGTGGCGTACGCAATGGTCTACTCCTACGCTCAAGACCGTCAGAGTCCCCCGGACCTCGTCCTTCAAGTCGTAGCCCAAGACGTCGGGAGCGCGGTCGGAGTGACCACGCAACTCACCGCGGCTGTCATGGAGGCGGTCTCCGCGGGGCGCGCCACGACCGAAGCTCCTCCCGATCTGCTGGAAGACGCAGCGGTCGAGACGTATCTGGAGCTCCTCGGATCGGCGATCGACAACTCGGCCCGCACCTACGAGATCACCTGGGTGTCGGAGGCGACCTACGTGGAGCCGGATTCGCCTCTCCTTTCCGACGCCACGTTCCTGGTCGAGGCGCTCGAGCGCGGCGGCGAGAACCAGGCTTGGCGTTTCACCGTGCGCAAGGACACGGAGGTCATGGATGACGGCACGTCCAGCGTCACGTCATATCAGATCTCGCACATCCAGATCGGGGAGAGATGGGCGCCGTGAGGAAGCCGCCGCCGGGTATCACCCCGCCCCCATCTCCCGACTTCGACCGGCTCGTGGACCGCACGGGCACGGCCAGTCTGAAGTGGGGCCTCTACGGGCAAGACGTGCTCCCGCTCTGGGTGGCCGACATGGACTTCGAGGCTCCCGCACCGGTGATTGAAGCCGTTGAGACCTTCGCGGCCCACGGCGTCTACGGCTATGCGCGCATGCCCGACTCGCTGCTCGAGGCGATCACGACGTATCTCGCGACGGAATACTCCTGGCCGGTGCACCCCGACTGGATCGTGTACACCCCGGGCGTGGTGCCCGCCCTGAACGTGGTCTGCCGAGCCTACGCTGGGCTCGGCGAGGGCGTCATGACGCTCACCCCGGCCTATCCCCCCTTCCTCGAGGCACCGCCGAACCAGGAGCGCCACCTCCAGACCGTGTCCGCGCGGTTGGACGAGGAGGGTCGTTGGCGCATGCCGCTCGAGAAGATGGAGCGGGTCGTGGATCCATCGACACGCGTGCTGCTCTTCTGCCACCCCCACAACCCTCTCGGGCGGGCCTGGGAGCGGGCGGAGCTCGAGCTGGTGGTGGATTTTTGCCGCCGGCACGACCTCGTGCTCTGCTCCGACGAGATCCACTGCGACCTGTTGCTCGACCCCGTGGAACACGTTCCCGCCACCCTGATCGGTCCCGATGCCGAGGCTTTCACGGTCACCCTGATGTCGCCCAGCAAGTCCTTCAACGTGCCCGGCCTCAACTTCGCCTACGCGGTCATCCCCGACGCCCGACTCCGGCAGGCCTTCAAGCAGGCGGCCAGGGGCCTCTTCTCGTTGCCAGGATGCTTCTCGGTGGTGGTGGCCGAAGCCTGCTACCGCCAGGGCGATCCCTGGCTCTCGGCGCTACTCGAATACCTGCGGGTCAATCGCGACCTGGTGGAGGAATGGGCCGCCGGCCTGGGCTCCGGGGTCACCACGACTCACGTGGAAGCCACCTATCTGGCGTGGCTCGACGTGCACGCACTGGGATCGAAAGACCCCGCGGCCGACTGCGTAGCGGCCGGAGTGGGGCTTTCCGACGGCAGGGCGTTCGGCACACCCGGGTTCCTACGGCTGAACTTCGGGTGCCCGCGCAGCACGTTGGTGGAAGCGCTGAGACGCCTGGACGGCGTTCTGGGCTAGTGTCCGCCGGAGCGCCGGTAGGCCGCGCGTCCCGCCGGCGAGACCGCGCCGAAGGGGCGGCCGCTGCTGCGGTGACGCGGGCGCCCTCAGGCCTCGATGCCGCCCTCAGGCCTCGGCGCCGCCCTCAGGCCTCGAGCCGCCTCAGCCCTCGATGCCGGACTCTTCCGGATAGAGCCCTCGCACGCGGGCGTGCAGGCGGGCCAAGCCGAGAAGTGTGTGGATGTTCGGCGTGGGGACCCCGACCTTGCAGGCGATCTCGGATACCACGGTCACCAGGGCGTCGAGTTCCACCGCCTTCCCCGCCTCGACATCACGCAGCATCGAAGTCTTGAACGCCCCGAGTTGTCGGGTGAGCGCATTCCGCTCCTCCCCGGTCTGCGAGATAGGACACCCGATCCTATCGCCGATCGCCGAGGCTTCGGCCATGACGTCGAGACAGAAGCGGTTCACAAACGGATCGTCGAGGATCCGGTCACAGGTGGACCCGGTGAGAGCCGAGATGGGGTTCATCGTCATGTTGCCCCAGAGCTTGTACCAGATCTCGGACTGGATGGAGGGCACAACCCGGGTTTCAAGGCCGGCGCCCACAAGCACGTCCGCAACCGCCCGCACCCGTTCCGAATCGCGGCCGGAGGGCTCCCCGATCATGACCAGGTTGCCCGCCACGTGACGCACCAGCCCGGGTTCGACCACGGCGCAACTCATGTGCACAACGCCTCCCAGGACGTGACGGGTCGCGATCGCCTCGGCGATCGCCCCCCCCGGGTCGACGGCCTCGAGACGCGTGCCCTCGAACTCGCCGCCGAAACCGTCGAAGAACCACCAAGGCACGCCGTTCATGGCGGTGAGTACCACCGTCTCCGGGCCGATGAGCGGAGCCATGCGCTCCGCGACGTCTCTCATCGCGGTGGCCTTCACCGAGACCACGACGAGGTCCTGCACACCGAGATCGCCGGGATCGTTCGACGCTGCCACCTCCACCGTATGCAGGTCGTCGCCCAACTGCAGACGCCAGCCCTTCTGGCGCAGGGCGGCCAACGTGCCCCCACGGGCCACGGCGCTGACTTCGTTGCCCGCCAAGGCCAGACGTACGCCGAGATGCCCGCCGATCGCGCCCGCTCCGTACACGCAAACCTTCACGGTGCCTCCTGTCCGATGCCGGCGTCGAGTATATCGGGGCGCTCCGACGACCGCGACGCGGAAGAGCGTGCCTAGCCCTCAATCTCACGTACAGCTTCGATGAAAGCCTCGATGTTAGCCCGGGGCGTGAAGTCCACATCGTAGGCCGGGGACAGCACCAGGCCCGCCGGTCCGACTTCCGCGACGCTCCGTGCCACCTGGCGCCGGATCTCCTCGGGAGTGCCGGTGTCCCACGATGCAGCGGTGCCCACGGTGCCCCAGAAGGCCGGGCGCGGCCCGAGGGTGCGTCTGATCGCGGCTGCGTCCATGCAGTCCGGAGCCAGCGGATTCAGTACATCCACTCCGATCTCCACGAGTTCGGGCAGCAGGCGCGTGAAATCACCGTCGGAGTGATAGAACACCCGGACTTCCGGTCGCACCTGCGTGGTCGTGTCGATCAGCTGGACCATCCGCGGCTTGAAGAAGCGCTGCCACGTGGCTGGGCTGATGAGCATACCGTGCGATCCGGCGACATCGTCGTCGAGCAGGAGCACATCCACGCCCGCTTCGACGATCGCCACGCAGTTGCGCAACGACATCGAAGCTAGTTGATCCAGCAGGTAGTCGACGAGGGCAGGGCGCTCCAGGAGATCGGTCATGAAGCGTTGGAACCCGCGCAGCCGATATGCCGACTCGAAGAGCTCTCCACCCAGATGTGGCGGGGCCCCGGCCACGGCCAGTCCACGGTCGTGAAGGCGGCGTACGTCGTCGGCGAGGCCCTCACGGCGCCGCGGGTCGGCGAGGCCGGCCGCGATCCGTTCCACGAACTCCCCTATAGCGCCGCCCCGAGCCAGTGGATGCACGCCGGGGTGCTCTGGGTGGTAGCCCCACTCCTCGTAGACCCGTAGTTGAGCCACGCTGCCCACGTGGACGTCCCGAGGAAGCGAATCGAGATACGAGAAGAAGTCCTCCTGGTCCGGCGAAGGATCGAACTCCACGAAGCGCACGTCGGTGTCGAAGAGCTCGTCGCCGTCGCGGGCGCCGAACAGCGGTTGCTGGAAGAACCCCAGTGCACACGGGATGCTGTCGGGCCGGTCGCCCGCCAGAGCGGTGAGTACTCGTTCTCGAGGAGTCACCGGGCGTTACCTCCTCTCAGGCGATGCGCCGGAATCAGCCAAGCGCCGGCAACGAAGCCGGCGGGCCCGCGAGCCGGCAGCGACCGACTCTCGGGTGCGACGCGCCGGTCTTCCGGTTGCGGCTCACCCGACTCACGACTCCCGCGCGCCGCGCTTCGTCTCGAGTTCGTCGATGGTCTTCGGCCGGCTGTCCTTGAGCAGTCGCGAGAGCGCACGATCGGCGAGTACGCGGCCACCAGTCTGGCACCGGGGACAATAGTTGCTCTCGCTATCAGCGTACACGATTCGCTGCACGGGTGTGCCGCAGACCGGGCAGGGAAGCCGGTAGCGCCCGTGAACCGCCATCTCGGGGCGGAACGCGGTGACCTTCTCGGGGAAGTCCTCCCCCATCTCACGTATCAAGAACTGAGTCCACTCGGAGAGCACGGTCAGGGTGGCCTCGCGGAGTCGCGTGAACTCCTCGTCGGTCAGCCCATCGGTCTGCTTGAAGGGAGAAAGACCCGCCCGATGCAGGATCTCGTCGGAGTACGCGTTTCCGATGCCGCTCACGATCCGCGGGTCCGTGAGCGCACGCTTCAGGGTGTGGTTCTCGCGGCCCAAGGCGGCCCGGAACTGCACCGCCGGAGCCGACATCACCTCGATACCGCCCGGGTCCAGCGCGCTCAGGCCGTCGCGGCCGACCGCCACGTGCAGCGAGGCGCGCCTCTTCTTCCCCGCCTCGGTGAGAAGCAGCGTACCGCCGGGGAAGTAGAAGGCGGCCAAACCCCGGCCGCGGGGGACGGCGGCGTCCGGCTCCTTCCAGTGGAGGCGACCCGCGATCATGAGGTGGATCACGAGGAACAACTCGGAGTCCCCGCCCAAGCCGATCACTATGCGCTTCCCTAGCCGCTCGAGGCCTGTCACGCTGCGACCTATCGCCGATTCCAAAGGAGGCTCGAAGGTCCGTAAGAGGAACGGGTTCACCAGCGTGACACGGAGAAGCTCCACCCCCAGAACGCGCGGGCGGAGAGCGGCGAGATAGGCTTCCAGATCTGGGAGTTCCGGCATGATGGTCTCGGCGGCCTACACGCCAAGGAGGCCCATGATCTCCGATAACGACGCGAGGTAGTGATCGGGCGGCGCGGCAGCGAGCGCCTCGCGCGTGCTCTCGCCGCCCTCGATGATAGCCACGGCCACCCCCGCGTCGCGCGCCGCGGCGACATCGGTGCGGCTGTCTCCCACGAAGAGCGCCTCCCCGGGCGCGACCCCGAGGATGTCGAGTGCGCGGCGAAGGCCATCACCGTCGGGCTTCATGAAACGCACATCGTCGCGACTCAGCACCAGGTCGAACCACGGACGGATGCCGAGATCCTCGATGGCGGCGCCCAATGCCCGCCGGCCGATATTGCTCACCACACCCACGTGGAATCCGGCACGACCCAGCGCTTCAAGGGTCTCGGCCGCGCCCTCACGGAGTTGCCAGCGCGACAGCGCGTCGAGGTCGTACGCGTCGTACACAGCATCGAGCGCCGCGTGGAGCACCGCCTCGTCGGCGGGCGCCTCGGGAGTGCGCAGTGCCAGGTTCCACATGCCCGAGTAGCTCTCGCCGGCGAAGGCGTCGGGAGAGAACCCCAAGGCCTCGTAGCCCCGGCGAAGCTCCGCCTCGCCCTCCTCGAGGCGCCACTCGAAGCTCACCAGCGTGCCCTCCATGTCGAACAGTGCTGCGCGAACGGTCGTCTCGGCCGTCATCGTGCCGCCTTCCTTGTGTCCGCAGCCGGCGCCCCCCGAAGTGCCCGCCTAGAGCTGATCGGCGCTGAACGTATCGCCTTGCGACATATCCCCTGTATCGAGGCCTTTGCGGAACCAGCGGACCCTCTGCTCCGAGGTGCCGTGGGTGAACGAGTCGGGCACCACGCGCCCGGTGGCTTCCTTCTGAAGCCGGTCGTCGCCGATTACGCTCGCCGCCTGCAGGGCCTCATCGATGTCGCCGGGTTCGAGCACCTGCCAGTTCTCTTGCGCATGATAGGCCCACACTCCGGCCAGGAAGTCCGCCTGCAGCTCGAGACGCACCAGATACTGGTTGTACTCGGTCTCGCTCACCTGACTGCGAAGTTCGCTCACCTGCTCACTGATGCCCAGAAGGTTCTGGACGTGGTGCCCCACCTCATGGGCCACCACGTACGCCTGGGCGAAGTCACCGGGAGCGGCGTGACGTCTGCGCAGCTCGTCGTAGAGGCGCGGCTCCTGGTACGTGCGCCCCTCTTCCTCGAAGAGCTGCTGCCACACCTCCTCGGTGTCGGCGAGCACCACCCCGATGAAGTCGGCCAACTCCTGCTCCTCGGCAGTGGGCGCCGCCACTTGCTGCGACGACACCCCTCCCTGGGTGAGCAACTGGGCGGGGTTCCCGCCGAGCAGCAGGAACAACACCGCCAAGATGATCGACCCCACGCCGCCACCCAACGCCAGACCGCCCCGCCGCGTGCCGCGGCGATCCTCCACGTTCTGGCTCGTGCGTCTGCCTCTCCATTTCATACATGCCCCGGTCGTGGGAAGGTGCCCGGATACGGCGACTCGACGCACCTGTCGCGTCGGCCGGTCCGAATCCCGATTACCCGCCGTCCGTCACTCCAAACACCCGTTGCCCGGGTCGGTGGCCCGCGTGCGACAACGCCCATCACCGGTCGCACTACGAGGCACGGCGCGGGTCGCGCCCCAGCCCCGTACGAGGTGCCATCGCGTGTGACACGGTATCATTCACCCCATGTCTCACGTAGAAGACCCGCCCCTGGCCCGGTGGACCGAAGCTGCCCGGAGCAGGCGCTCGAGAAGAGTGTACCTACCCGGGCGGCCGATCGCGGGAGCCGAAGCAGAGGCGCTCACCCAGTTCTGCGCGACGTACTCACCCTTCCCCGGGGCACGTGCCATCGTGCTGGCCGAGGCACCGCCCGAGATCTTCACGGGCTGGCTGCTCGGCGTCTATGGAAAGGTATCCTCACCGTCGGCCCTCGTGTTCGTGGGCGACAGAAGGCTTCCCGATGCGGCCGCCCGAACAGGCTACACGGCCGAAGGCGCGGCGCTGGAAGCGACGGCCTTGGGATTCTCCACCTGCTGGATCGGAGGAGGTGTCCGCCGCCGCGAAGTGATGTGGATGCTGGGTCTTGAAGAGCACGAACACGTCTATTCGATCTCGGCCCTTGGATACTCCCACGAAGACAAGACCCTCGGCGAACGGGCCACGGCGGGCATGGCCCGGGCGGGTAGTCGGCGCTCCCTGGAGGCCATCGCGCCCGGTAGCGAGTTCTGGCCGGAGTGGGTCAAGTCCGGGCTCGAACTCGTGCGAGTGGCTCCTTCGGCCACGAACCGTCAGCCCTGGCGCTTCGCGCTGGAGGGGAGGTCCGTGCGCCTGTTCTTCGAGGGCCGAGACACCCCGGTGATCTCAAAGCGCCTCGACTGCGGCATCGCCATGCTGCATTTCGAGCTCGGTGCCCGTTCGGCTGGAGTCGAAGGTCGTTGGGAACTCCTCGAAGGCAACGACGTGGCACGCTGGACATCGACCTAGCGCTGCACCGCCAGACGGCCCAGTGCCGCGCCGACCCCGGGGCCTAGCGCTGCACCACCCGAAGGGTCGCGAGTGTCGTGTCGTGCGGTCCGTGCACCGACAGGCCCAGTAGCGCCGCCTCCTTCAGATAGGCCGCCACCTCGGCCGTTATCCGCTCCCCGGGCGCCAGCACGGGTATGCCGGGTGGATACGGGATAACCATCTCACCGCTCACTTCGCCGACCGCCTCATCGAGGAGCACGGTCCTGGTGGTCGCGAAGAAGGCGTCGCGGGGACTCATCGCGGGGGTGACGGGGAGAGGCTCGACGAGACCTGTGGGCACGACGAGTCCGAGTGACTCGGCGGGGCCGGCGGGATCGGCGGGTCCGGGTGGGGCCGGCCGCGCCGCGCGTCCTTCCGCGTTGAGGCGTTCCCCAAGATCCGCGGCGGCGGACTCTGCCACCAGCTGAAGCGCCGCCACAAGCCGATCGATCGATTCGTCCGAGTCTCCGAAGGTGACGTTCAACACGACGTTGCGCGGGTCGGCCGCCTCCACCGCCACCTTGGATTCTCGCCGCAGACGCATCTCCAGCTCGTATCCGGTGAGCCCGAGCGCCGCAGCCGACACCGTGAGCCGTACCGGGTCGAAATCACAGACGCCGGCTGCCGTCTTCGCGGGGGCGCTGAGCACGGTCATCCCCTCGATCTGGCCGATCTCCGAGCGGGCGCGGGCCGCTAGAGCCAGGGCATCCGACCACAGCCTCTCCCCGTCGGCCACCATCTGCGCCCGTGCACTGTCGATGGAGGCCAGGATCGGAGCCAGCGGACTCGTGGTCTGGAGCATTCTCACCATGGCACGCAGTCGGTCGGTGTCGACACGCCCCCGACACGCCAGCACGATCGAGGCCTGCGACAACCCGCTCAGCAGCTTGTGCACGCTCGTCACGGACGCGTCCGCTCCGGCCGTCATCGCGTCCACGGGGAGCTTCGAGCAGAACCGAAGGTGCGCTCCCCAGGCTTGGTCTACGATCAGCGGGATCCCGGCGGCGTGCGCATGCTCCGCGAGCGCCTCAACATCCGCACAGAAACCGTTGTAGCTGGGCGATGTGACGAACACCGCCTTCGCGTCCGGATGAGCGTCAAGAGCCGCCAGCACCCCACGGGTGGGCACGTTGGCCGCGACGCCCCATCCGAGGTGTACGGTGGGTTCCACATAGACGGGGTGGGCGCCCGAGAAGATCAGCCCGGCGAGCAAGGACTTGTGCGAGTTCCGCGGCACGATGATCATGTCCCCCGGCCCGGCGACTGCGAGCACCAATGCCTGCACTCCGCTGGTCGACCCATTGACCAGGAAGTGGGCGATGTCCGCACCCCAAGCCTGGGCCGCCAGCGTTTCCGCGCGGGCCAGCAGGCCCCTGGATTCCTGCGTGTCCTCGAGACCGTTGGCGATGCCGAAGTCCGCCTCGAGCATGCGCCGACCCACAGCCTCGACCAGATCCGCGGGAGCACCCGCCCCAAGCTTGTGCCCCGGAGTGTGGAACGCCGCCATCGCGGATGCCCGGTACTCGAGCAGGGCATCCGTCAATGGGGTCTCGTCCTGTGCGGTCCGATCGAACATCCACCTATTCTGGCAGGTTATTGGGCGTCAGCCCAAGCTGGGCCCGCGCTGCAACGCGTAGTTGACGAAGCGAGAGCCGAGCTGCTCGCTGGCCAACAGGCGGTCGGCGGCGGGCAGGGACGTCAACACGCCCACTACCTGGCCGATGAACCTGTTGCCCCTGCTGGAGCCTTCGTCCACGATCAGATCGGCGAGCCGCCCCTTCTCGAGGCAGCTCCGCACCACTCGCTCGAGCGTGTTCACCGGGATTTTGGGCTGCTCCGCGCGTCTGACCATACGCATGGCATCCCGGCGGCACGCTCCCGCGCACACACCGCATCCGATGCACCGCTCCGCATCGACACTCGACACGAGTGCACTCCGCGGGGACGCTTCGACGTACTGCGGTCGCATGACGATGGCGCCGATGGGGCAGGCCTTCGCGCAGCGGCCGCAGCCAGAACAGGCTTTGTCATCGGACTCCGCCTGGAAACCGCTCGGCACGACCGCCGGTAGGTCGTACCGGCGGATCGCCGATAGCTGCGCACAACAACACGCGCAGCAACTGCAGATGTAGGTGGGCCGCTCCTGCACGTTGTCGGCGATGTGCACAAGCCCAAGTTCCCGAGCCTGCACCAGCAGATCCAAAGCCTCGGTCCGCTCCACAGCACGCCCGAACCCCCGCCTGATCACGTAGTCGGCCCCTCCGTTGAGGGTGAGGCAGATATCCGCGGGCCGGTCGCAGGCGTGCCCGAGGTGCTGGGCCTTGTGGCGGCAGTAGCAGATGGACACAGCGTGATGGGCGGCGGCGCCCACCACCTCCGAGGCGCGCTCCCAGTCGAGTACCTCGGGCAGGTCGGCGGCAGCCACCCCGCTCTCGTGCACCAGCGTACGCCCGACCACCGTCCTGCTGCCAAAGACCTCACGGGCGAAGGAGTCGTCGCCGGCGGTGTAGGCGTCGAGCGCGCGGGCCATGCGCTCTTTCGGGATAGAGTCCTGGGCACGCATCATGGAGAACTCGAAGAAGCCCACCACCGGCGGCGCCAGCAGGTACGAGGTGTCGCGCCGGCCTCGACCCGGGATGTCCATGACGACACCCTTGTCGGCGAGCGCTTCGAGACGGGGTTCGAGTTCGCCCACTGCCATCCCCATGCGGCCCGCAAGAGCCGACGCCGTGATGGGCAGCAGGGGCATGCGCGACGCCACAGCCGCCTCCTCGGGCGTGAACAGTATCTCGAGGATCTCGCGCCAGCCCGCGCGGGCAGCCTCATCGTCCGGCTCGGGCATGGCGACAGGACCATGCTGAAGCCTATCGGCGAGCGCGCGGTATTCTTCGTTCAGATGGCCGATGTGCCCCATGAACCCCTCCGAACCTGAGTGAGCATGGTCATCTTGACTGTATCAGAACTGCTCTTGCGCCCCGGTCGCCTCGATGCTTGTTGAGAGCGATGAAGCGGAAGAGCGTATCGCCGCCGTCGCCCAAAGACACCCCGAACGCCCCGGCGCCCAACGCTGCCGTCGACAGCAGCAAGAACACCGACACGTAGTGGAACACTGCGTGCATCACCTTGCGGGCGACCTCGTCGAACGACGCGGCCAGCATCGGCAACAGATAGAGCTTGCGACCGATCACGAAGTGCCCGACGGTGGTGAACGCCGCCACTGCCGCCGCGACCAACAACAACCAATTCATCTTGTTCCCCCTGAGACATGGATTCGCCCACTACGCCCGCAGTCGACCGACCGGGGGAAGATGCTCCTGGATCCACCCAGCCGACGAAAGCCGCAGAGGTACCAGTGGAGCGCCCTTCTCGGACGGAAACGCGTCGCCAGACCAGGCAGGCCGGGGAAGCCCGGTCCGCGTGCGCCGAACCCACTACTCCCGAGTGTCGAGCACCAGCTTGCCTATGGTCTTCCGGCCTTCGAGGGCACGGTGCGCTTCCGCGGCCTCGGCCAACGGGAACACGCCACCCACGCGAACCGAGAGTCCGCCCTCCGCCGCCCACGTCAGGATGCTGCCCGCACGCTCCAACAGGTCTTCCCGCGAGACGACGTGATGAAAGAGCGTGGGGCGTTGGAGGAAGAGCGATCCTTTGGCGCTGAGGAGCTGGGGATCGAACGGAGCGACCGGACCGCTCGACTGGCCGAAGACGATCATGGAACCCCGCAGCGCGAGGCAGTCGAGTCCCTTCTCGAACGTGTCCCGCCCGACCCCGTCGTACACCACCTGGACCCCGGCGCCGGCGGTGAGGCGATGGATCTCACCTACGAAGTCCTGCTCGGTGTAGATGATCACCTCGTCGGCGCCGGCCTGGCGCGCGACCTGTGCCTTCTCCTCGGTGGAGACGGTGCCCACGACCCGGGCACCGGCATGACGCGCCATCTGGCACAAGAGGAGGCCGACGCCCCCGGCGGCGGCGTGCACCAGGCAGGTGTCACCGGGCTTGAGCGGGTACGAGGAGTGGGTGAGGTAGTGGGCGGTCATGCCCTGCAACATGGCTGCGGCGGCGGTGACCAGGTCCAGTCCTTCCGGAACCGGCACCAGACGATCTGCCGGGGCGAACACATGCGTGGCATACGACCCCGGCAGCCCGGACCAGGCCACCCGGTCCCCCACCCCTACGAGGTCCACCCCCGGGCCGACGGCCTCGACCACCCCGGCACCCTCAAGACCCAATGACACCGGCAAGGCGGCGGGATACCGGCCCGTGCGGTGATACACGTCGATGAAGTTGACCCCGGCCGCTTCCACCCGCACCAATGCTTCGCCCTGCAAGGGTTCACGGCTGGGTAGTTCTTCAAGCCGCATCACCTCTGCACCACCGTGTTCCGCGGCTCGGACCGCCCTCATGCCGACACCTCCGTCATCCCGCCGCGTGCCGCGGCTCGCTTCCGCACGACCGCCCGCACCTTCCGGCGAGCCGTACGACCCCGGCTACCATCGTATCGGGCCGGGCACGAGCGCGCGACCCCGCTGAGCCGCGCATGTCGCCCACCGAACACCACTTCGGTATGATGGGATGCGTCGATTGAACCCGCGCAGCTTGGAGGCGAACACGTGGAGGACTCGACGATTCACACGACTCACGAGCGCCTGGCAAAGCACCTCGCCGCCCTGGGCATGGGCCTCCCGGCAACGGCGGACCTCGTGGAAATCCTCCAACGTCTGCTGACCCAGGACGAAGCTGAGCTCCTGCTGGCCTTGCCCACCAACATCGCGCCCCTTCAGGTGGCTACCGTGGAGCAGATCGCGGCGGCGGCGGGAGTCGACCAGCCTGACGAGATCGAGGTGGCTCTCGATCGCCTCCTCGCTCGCGGCCTCCTGTATTCTGGCCGCACACTGTCGGGCGAGCGCGGGTACGCCCTGCTGCAGGCGGGCTTCGGGTTCCCTCAGACGTTCTTCTGGGCGGGCGAGGAATCCGACGAGGCACGCGAGATGGCCGCGATGGTGTCGAAATACGCCAACCGACACGTCCTGCGCGAGATGTACGCGGCGACACCCACGAAGGCCTACCGCTACGTGCCGCTCGACCTGTCTCTCACAGCCGACCAGCAGGCGGTGTATCCGCAACATGCGATGGACGGAGTGCTCGACAGGGCTCGCACCTTCGCCGTGGCGCACTGCCCTTGCCGAGTGGCCGTCGGCCTTCGGGGCCACGCGTGCGAGCATCCGCTCGAAGTGTGCCTCAAGTTCGACGAGTTGGCCGACTACGTAGTGGAGCGCGGTCTCGCCCGCAGCATCACCCGCGAAGAAGCTCGCGGGATCGTGCGCGCGTCGGCGGAAGCCGGACTCGTGCACTTCGTGGACAACGCTCTCGGCGACGTCAAGCACAACTGCAACTGCTGCGGCGACGCGTGCTGGAACGTGGGTACGATACGCCGCCGGAAGATCCCGCGCGACTCGCTGATGGCAACCTACTTCCTGCGCACGACGACCCGGGAGACGTGCAGCTCCTGTGGCATGTGCGCCGAGGTGTGCCCGGTCCACGCCGTCGACGTGGAGTCGGGAGAACCGGACGTCGATCTCGATTGGTGCATAGGCTGTGGTGTCTGCGTCACCCGGTGCGCGGACGGGGCGGCCGGTCTCGCCCTTCGCACCGACCTCGCCCACGAGCCGCCCCCCGATTTCGCCGCGCTCCATCGCACGATCCTCGGCGAGAAGAGCGAGGCATAGCGAGAGCGACGGCGAGGACGACCGCGGGGGCGCGCGAGGGGCGCGAGGCGCTGCGCTTGAACGCCCCAGCGCCGCCTGACCAGTTTGTCGCACCCGCCACCTGGGCATACAGACGTGGCCGCGAAGCGTCCGCTCGCGGCCACAGACAACGTGACAGAGGGACACCCGGAGGTGCCGGAAGATGGAAGAACTCGTGAAGCTCGTGACGGAGAAGACATGGATCTCGGACGACATGGCCCGCAAAGCCGTCCAAGTGGTACTCGGCTTCCTGAAGGACAAGTTGCCGGCCCCCATAGCCGGCCAGATCGACGGCCAGATCGACGGCCTGATCAGCGGCGGAGCAGGCGGAGCAGGCGGAGCAGCCGGAGGCGCGATGGACAGCGTGACCAAGGGGCTCGGCGGCCTACTGGGCAAGGACTGAGACCACTCCTCGCGACAACATGCCGACGCCCTGGGGCGATCCGCCCAGACTCGAAGAACTCGAAACTCGGCTGGACGAGGTGGAGCGCGGCCTGCCGGGGATCCTCGCCCTATCGGACAAGGCGGGCCTCTACCTGCGTAGGGAGCTCGATTCTCTCCGAGCTGAGTCACGATTGCAGGTGGAACGCTGGACACGAGTCACGGAGAGAGCCGACGCCCTGATCGCGGCGCTCGACGACCCGCCACCGAGTTGACACCTCCCATGGGCGGGCAGGCCAGGTTTGGGCGCCCGGCCGTGTGCAGGTTCAGTGCGGGTTCACACCCGACGCGATTCGTCGGTGTGCGCACATACACTTGCCACGTTTCAGAGATTTCGGTAGCTTCGCGGAAGGATCCGCACAGGTTCACCGAAGGATCCATGTAGCTTCACCGAAGCCTCCGTCCGCGCGGTGCCTTCGGAGCCACGATCACAAACCCCAGGAGCGGAGTGACAAGAATGGACCTGAGCGACCTGCGTGTGAACGGCGAGCGGCTTCGGGCGAGCCTCGAAGAGATGGCCAAGATCGGGGCGACACCGGGTGGAGGCGTGCAGCGCCTCACCCTCTCCGACGAGGACAAACGCGCCCGAGACCTCTTCGTCGGCCGGCTCGAAGAGATCGACCTCGAGGTCACGGTGGACGAGATGGGCAACATCTTCGGCCGCCGCCCCGGCAAGAACGACGAACTGCCGCCGGTCTTCAGCGGGTCGCACATCGACTCCCAGCCGAAGGGTGGCCGTTTCGACGGCATCCTGGGCGTGATGGGCGCCCTCGAAGTGATGCGCACGCTGCACGAGAACAACGTGCAGACCGAGCGACCCGTGCTCATCGTCGATTGGACCAACGAAGAGGGCTCCCGCTTTGCGCCCGCCATGGTGGCTTCGGGCGTATGGGCCGGCAAGCTCGATCGTGACTGGGCATATTCGCGCACCGACCGTGATGGCAAGGTCTTCGGCGAGGAACTCGAGCGCATCGGCTACAAAGGCTCAGCACCGGCAAAGGCCTGGCCGTTCCATGCCTACTACGAGCTGCACATCGAACAGGGCCCGGTCTTGGAGTCGATCGGGAAGACCATCGGTATCCCCAAGGGCATCCTCTGCCTGCACTGGTACGACGTGTACATCGAGGGCAAGGCCAACCAGGTGGGCCCCACGCCGATGGAGGGCCGGAACGACGCGCTCTGCGCCGCCGCCGAGATGATCCTTGCGGTGCAATCGGTGCCGGCCCGCATGGGCGGCAACATGGTCGCCACGGTGGGTGAGATCCAGAACTATCCGAACTCGCGGAACATCATCCCCGACGGCGTTCACTTCACGGTGGACATCCGGTCCTGGGACGACCACCTGGCTATCAACGCGTGGGAGCAGCTCAAGATCGACTTCCAGGCTGCCGCCGGCAAGAACGGTTGCCCGATCCGCTTCGAAGAGACTTGGCGCGTGGAGCACACCCCCTTCGCCGAGAAGCTGGTGGGGCTCCTGGCGCAGAAGGCCGAAGCCCTCGGCTACTCCTCCCACCACATGGTCAGCGGCGCCGGCCACGACGCGAGCTACATGAACATGCTGGGCGACGCGGCTATGATCTTCATCCCCAGCATCGGAGGACGGAGCCACGTCGAGGTGGAGAACAGCACGTGGGAAGACTGTGAATCGGGAGCCAACGTGCTTCTGCACTGCATGATCGAGTCGGCGAACGAGGTGTAGCCCTCACTATTCCTCACACTCCGGCACGAAAGGGAGGCATACGGGCCGCCAACTTGTATGCCTCTTCTTCATGATGATGTGATGGGATAGCCGCGAGCGTTTCCTGGGTATACCGGGAGCCACACCGCACACAAGATGCCACATACAAGGGGGGGCTGGCCATGAGCGCAGGCGGCACGACCAAGGTGGAGCGGATCCTGGAAGAGAAGGGCCGCACCGTCCACACGATCGAAGCTGACCGCACCGTCTTCGAGGCTCTGGAGGTCATGGCCGAGCACGAGATCGGCGCCCTCATCGTCCTCGACGAAGAGCAGATCGTGGGCGTCCTCACCGAGCGCGACTACGCCCGCAAGGTCATCCTCGCCGGACTCTCCTCCCCCCGCACCGAGGTGCGCCAGGTCATGGCCTCCCCGGTGGTCTACGCGACGCTCGACGAGACCACCGAAGAGTGCATGGCCGTGATGGCCGACAAGCACATCAGATACCTTCCGGTGCTCGACGGCGAAGACCGGCTGGTGGGAGTCATCTCCATCGGCGACTTGGTCAAAGCCTCCATCGCCGAGAAGGAGTTTGTGATCAGCCAGCTGGAGAAGTACATCACCGGGTACTGAGGCCGCCGCCCTGCATGGTGGGCGCTCCGCCGAGGACGCCCACTCCGCGGACAATCTGGACGAAGATCGACCTCCACGGTTGACTTGACCTCACTGTTGTATATCCACTCATCCCATGGAACGCCCCGAACTCGCCATCGCCCCCCATTGCGTAGCCGCTCGGCTGCGCCTCCTCAACCGAGCGGTGACCGGCATCTACGATCGAGCGTTGCGGGCCCACGGTCTGAAGACCAGCCAACTGAACGTGCTCGTGGCTGTGGCGACGCTCGGCCGGCCGGAGCCCGGCGACATCGCACGACTCCTCCACATCGCTCCCTCTACTCTCAGCCGGAACGCTGAGCGGATGCGCGCGGCGGGCTGGCTCGACATCGCGGCGGGGAAGGACGGGCGCTCGCAGACGCTTTCCCTCACTGCAGGGGGAGCTGAACTCCTGAACGCAGCGCTACCCGCGTGGGAGCAGGCCCAGGAAGAAGCCGAGGCCCTGCTCGGCGAGGCGACCACCTACGCCGTCCTCCAGGCAGGAGACCGCCTGTTGGCGGCCGGCTATGCCCAGACCGTCGGCATCCCCACAAGACCTTCGAACACGAAAACCACCGACAAAGGACGGATAGCATGAACCTTGAGGACCACCCCACAGTCCGCTGGTTCCGCGAGCAGAAGGCCGCTGGCGAAGCCACGGCCACGTCGCAGGAAGACGGAGGAGTGGCCCAAGCGCTCACCCTCGAAGCCGCCCGGCTTCGGGCGATCTGCCTGGAGGCAGGCGCCGACGCGCCGGTTTCGTCGAGATCGACCGCCCGGCGCTGGCAGGCCAGCGGGCGGGGCTTCTCGACGCCTTCCCCGGCACCCGCACCCTCGTCGGGCTGGTCTACCGCCTGAACAGGGGGAGTCTCAGGTCGACCAAGCACTCGAACGCCGGCCTCGAGTTCAAGCAGGCCTGGGATCACGCGAACCGCGCAGGGCGGGCGGCAGTCAAAAGACTCGGCGCCGAGGGCATCCCCGCGCTGAACGCCCCCGCGGGCTTCCCCTTCGACACCGAGGGCTGGCCCGGTGCTATCTGGTTCACTGCCGACAAGATCGTCGCCGAGGAGGCCGGGCACGGCAAGATGGGGAAGCACCGCTGCGTCATCCACCCCACCTTCGGCGGCGCCGTGGTGCTGAGCACGCTGCTGATCGCCGCCGAAGTCGATGCCTACGGCCAACCCCTCGACTTCGACCCCTGCCTTGATTGCGGGCTCTGCAACGGCGTGTGCCCCACCGGTGCCATCGCCAAAGACGGCGCCTTCGACTTCGTGAGCTGTTACGCCCACAACTACCGCGAGCGACTTGGAGGCTTCCAGAGTTGGGTGGAGAGTGTCGTGGCCTCTTCGAGCGTCAAGGACTACCGCAAGCGGGTGAGCGACCCGGAGACGGTCTCGATGTGGCAGAACCTCTCGATCGGCGCACAGACGAAGTGTGACAAGTGCATGGCCGTCTGCCCGGCCGGCGAAGCCGCCATCGGCGAGTACCTCCCCGACCGCAAAGGCTACACCGAGCAAGTAGCTCATCGCCTGCATGACCGCGACGAGACCGTCTTCGTAGTGCCTGGTTCAGACGCCGAAGCCTACGTGACGAAGCGCTTCCCCGAAAAGCGTGTGAAGCGCGTCTCGAGCGGTATCCACCCGCAGTCCGCGGCAGGATTCATCGAAAACCTGCCCCTGGTGTTCCAGAGCGGGCAGTCGGCCGGGCTCGACACCACCTACCACTTCACCTTCACCGGCGCCGAACAACTCGAAGCGACAGTCGTGATCCGCGACGGCCGGCTTGAATCCCAGCGAGGCCACGCCGGCACTCCCGACCTGCACGTGACCGCCGACGCCGAGACCGGGGTGTCGTTCCTTGCCAAGGAGACCAGCCTGCCCAAAGCTCTCGCCACCCGCAAACTGAAGATCAAGGGGTCGCCCAAACTGATGATGTCGTTCGCCCGCTGCTTCCCGCTCTAGATCCAGGCGGGAGGCGGGCACGGCTCAGCTGAGCAGGGCCGCCGATCTCCCGACAGCTGTCGTCAGTGCCCGGCGTCCGCCCAGAAGTCGCGGGCCGGTCGCAGTGCGCCGTAGCCGAGGGCGTCGTCCATCTTCACGAGAGCGCGATTCAAGAACGCGCTCCGTCTGCGGACAAGGACGCGGGCCGCGTCGTGTATGACGCCCAGAGCCTTGTTGAAAGGGCACACCCTGATGCAGGTGGCGCAATCCATGCGGTTCTTGGCCCAGTAGCCGAAGCACTTCTCGGCGTCGACGTACCACTTGCGCGGGCCCGACTGATTGGAGATGTTCGGGCCTTCCGTAGTCATGGGGCCGGTGGGTATGGCCCGCGAAGGGCAGCGTTCCGCGCACTTCTCGCACGACTCGCAGAACTCCACCACGCCGAAGGAGCGGTACTTGTCATGCGCCAGGGGAAGGTCTGTCAACACCTTGCACAGCCGCACCCGGGGGCCGAACTCAGGCGTGACAAGCACACCCATGCGGCTCCATTCCCCCAGCCCCGCGGCCATGGCTAGGGGGACGCTGAGCACCGTATCGTTGCCACAGGGCAGAGCCCGGTAGCCCAGGCCACGGATGAACGAGGCCACCAGATTCGCCGTGAAGGCCATCTTGGAGTAGCCGAGCCCGGTGGCCGCGCCCCCCACGCCCGTCGGAGCCGATCGGATGCCCTCGTAGTCCATGGCCACGGCTATGACGACGGCGTTGTCGATGCCCTCGGGCACCTCGAAGGGGCGATGCTCGCGCTCGAGCAGGTCGAACTCGTGGGAGTATACCCAGTTCGGATGGAGGGCGCAGATGCCCACGAGATCCGCGCCTACGAACCGCGCCACCCGTTTCACCACAGTACTCATGCCTTCCGGGGTGTCCTCCACCGGGGGGCCGGCCTCCAGGTACGGGAGCATCTTGGGGTGCACGGCATCCCACGAATACAGGCCGTGGTTGCTGCGGGAGTTGCCGCAGGCGGCAGACCACTCCAGACTCCACGTGCCGTTCCGGAACGCGTAATCGAGACGCTGGAACCCAGGCTTCTTCTGATAGACGATGTCGCGGTAGAAGCGCTCCGCATCGGCATGGATGGCCTCATCCCACACGCTGCGCTTGAACATCTCGTTCTTCTGATCGAAACGGGAGTCCGCGACTGGGAACGGCGGAGATTCGGGAGGGTCGGGGTGCTGCTGCATCATGCGCAGGGGCCGATCTTCGCCCTCGGGTAGCGGCGCTCAGTCACAAGGACACCCCTTCCTCTTCGATCGCCCACGGTCTTCGAGTCCAACATGATACGTGATGGATCGTCTGATGGAGGGCTTGGACGCGGGTGTGCGTCCCAGCGGACCGTCATCCCGAGATCGTCACGCCTACGAAGTAGGGGCCGTGCCGGTCTTCTCGCGGGATGAGTCCGAACCCGTGCCGCATGGCGCGCCGGTTCGGGTCGATCAGCTTCTCCTTGGGCCCCTCGAAGAAGTGCCCGAGTTCCGCCTGAAGGGCCTTGAGCGGCAACACACCGGTGGCCGCGGCCAGCGCTCCCACCATGACGACGTTGGCCATCTTCTCGGTGCCCAGTTTGGCGGCCACCTCCACCGCCGGCACGTAGAACACGTCGATATCGGTGCGGTGGGAGCGTTCTGGCACGAGGGTCGAGTTCACCAGCAACACACCGTGCGGCACCACCCGCGGCTCGAACTTCTCGAAGCTCGGGGTGTTCATGGCCACCGCGACGTGGGGCCGGGCGACGATGGGCGAGGCGATGTCGCCGGTGGAGATCACCACCGTGCAGTTGGCCGTGCCTCCGCGCTGCTCCGGCCCATACGACGGCATCCACGTCACATGCAGGCCGGCGTCCATGGCCGTGTACGCCAGGAGCTGGCCCATCACCATGACCCCCTGGCCGCCAAAACCGGCGATGATGATCTCCAGACGCCGTCCGAGCATCAGTCCTCGTCTTCCGCGTCGTCGTGATCGGACGGGCGGTACTCCTCCCCGTCCACCGAGACCCAGCGGCCCCCGCGGCGCCCGAAGGGATGCACGCGGCGCGTGCGCCTGCCGAGTTCGTCCTCGGTGGCCTGGGTCACGGTCTCGTAACGGAAGCCGTGCATGTAGTCCTCACGGAAGGCCGTGGGCGGTTGCTGCACCAGGTGGGCGAGGTGCACGGGTTCACGATCCTTGATCACCCCGAGCGGGTAGTAGGCCGACACCGTCTCGTCTATCCAGCGCATCGCGTCGACCGGCTTCATGCCCCAGTTCGTGGGGCACGGCGAAAGGAACTCCACCAGGCTGAACCCTTTCCCCTCCAGCTGGTACGTGAACGCCTTGCGCACAGCGCGATAAGCCACTTTGATGTTCTCCGGATGAGTCACCGAGACCCGCTCCAGGTACACGGCGCCGTCGAGGGTGGCGAGCATCTCGGCTACCCGTATCGGATGCCCTTGGGTCGTGGGGTCGCGGCCCTCGGGGCTCGTCTCGGACCGCTGCCCGACGAGGGTGGTGGGCGCCATCTGGCCGCCGGTCATGCCGTACACGCAGTTGTTCACGTAGATGACGGTGATGTTCTCCGAGCGCGCCGCCGCGTGCACGATCTCGGCGGTGCCGATGGCGGCCAGGTCGCCGTCGCCCTGGTATGTGAACACCACCAGGTCTGGTCGGGCCCGCTTGACGCCCGTGGCGGCCGCGGGAGCCCGGCCGTGCGGCACCTCCTGGAAGTCCACGTCGAGGTAGTTGTAGATCAGGATGGCGCAGCCCACGCCGGCCACGCCCACCGTCCGCTCGCGCACACCGAGTTCGTCGAGCGCGTTGGCCACGAGCCGGTGGATCAGACCGTGCCCGCACCCCGGGCAGTAGTGTGTGGTGGCGCATGCCCACGATCCGGGATGCTGCACCACCACGGGGGCGGTCTGCAGAGACGGTCCCGCGGGAGCAGTCATGAGGCGCCGCCCTTCCTGGGGGCCGCTCCCGTAGCCGGCAGCTCCTCCGCCACGTTCCTGATAGCCTCCAGCACCTCGAGCGGTGCGGGGATGGTGCCGCCCGACCGTCCGAAGAAGCTCACCGGACAACGGCCCTCGACGGCGAGCCGCACGTCTTCGACCATCTGACCGGCGGACAGCTCCACCACCAAGATGTGCTCGATCCCCCGCTGCTGGACCACTTCGCGAAGCGCGTCGTAGGGATACGGATAGACGGTGATAGGCCTGAACAGCCCCACCGGGATGTCTCGCTCCTCAGCAAGTTCCATGGCGTGGTAGGCGACCCGGGCACTCGTGCCGTATGCGACCAGCAGGATCCTCGCTCCCTCGAGAGCGTACGTCTTCCAACGCACCTCCGCCTGCTCGATGCGGCGGTACTTCTCCTGCAGCGACCGGTTGTGCTCCTCCAACTCCGCGGGGTCGAGGTAGAGGCTCTTGACCACCCGCTTGGGTCTGCCGGACGCGCCGGTCGTGGCCCACTCCGGCTCCTGCAACGACGCGGGGTCGATGGCTCTCGTGAAGGTGACGGGCTCCATCATCTGCCCGAGCACGCCGTCGGCCAGCAACAGCACGGGGATCCGGTAGGCCTCGGCTAGAGAGAACGCGTCGAAGGTAAGGTCGACCATCTCTTGGAGGTTGGCCGGCACGAGCACGATGACCCGGAAGTCCCCGTGCCCCAGCCCACGGGTGGCCTGGAAGTAGTCGGACTGACTCGGCTGGATGCCGCCCAGTCCCGGCCCCACGCGCATGATGTTCACGATCAGGCAGGGCACTTCGGCCGCGGCCAGGAACGAGACCCCCTCCGACATGAGGCTGATACCGGGGCTCGAGCTGGCGGTCATGGCGCGCATGCCGGTGCCCGCCGCGCCGAACACCATGTTGATCGCCGCCACCTCGGACTCGGGCTGTACGAACGTGCCACCCTCCACCTGCATCCAGCGGGCCATGTACGAGGTGATCTCGCTGGCGGGGGTGATGGGGTAGCCGAAGTAGGCCCGGCAGCCGGCCTTCAGGGCGGCCTCGGCCAGAGCCTCGTTGCCCTTCATGAGCACGCGCTCGCCCAGTGGCACGTGGGGTTCTCCCAAGACCTCAGTCACCACGCCTACCTTCGTCCTCTCGGCCCGATACGTCGATGTTCAAGGCACTACTCTCCGAGCCGTCCAGGCGACCGGCGGCGCCCTCCACGCCGGTGACGTCTCCATCGAGGCGGATCGCCGCATCGGGGCACATGAGTTCACAGTAACGGCAGCGCACGCACCAGAAGGAGAAGTTGTACTCGAAGCGCTCTTCGTCGACATCGGGCGCGGTCTCCGCCGGGCGCTGAGCATCGACGGCTGCCTCGGCAGCCGTCTCGGGATGCGCGGGATGGTATCCGGACACGTTGAGGTGCTCATCGATGCGCAGATGGCCGAACGGGCAGAACTCGACACACAAGCCGCAACCTTTGCATCGGTCTTCATCGACCACCGGAGCATATGACCGCGGCCGATCTGCAGTCACCTTAGAGCTCCTTCGCTCGGATCATCGGCCGTTCACCTTGTGACCTTACCAGGGAGAAGATACGGGTAGCGCCGGCGAAGGACACGATGCAACAGGCGATCTATTTTGCGGAAAGCGAGGTACACCCTCCATACGCGGGCGTCCTCTCGGTAGTACGAACGGACTTCCTCCGCGGAGATGGGCTCGAGCTGTCCGAGCGACTCCGGCGTCTCGCCGGTCCCATGAGGCCCCACCCGCTCCTGGAGGAACTCGTTGATCACCTCCAAGGCGACCGGCACGAGATCCGGCCGCTGCTCCTTGATGAGGTTAGCGGCGAGGTCGATCATGACCCGCCTCACGTCGTAGTAGCGCTCGAGCACGTCGGCCAGCATGAGCCGGCGGATGATCCACACAAGGAACGACGGTGCGCTGCGCAAGAAGAGTTCAGGGTCGAGCTGCTCCACGCCGAACCTGCGCATGAGAGGGGTGCTCGTGTCGATGTAGCGAAGCCGCGGAGCGCCGTTCCCGGCGTGCCCCACCACCACCCAATTAGAGATCTGTGCGTCGAACCCCACCTCGAGCCTGCCCCGGTTCCGACGGTTGAAGGCGAACACCCTCCAGGTTTCATCCACCACCGCTCGGAGAAGGATCCGCGCGTCGGCAGACCCCATGCCCCGTATCACCTCATGACCTGTCGTCAGCGCCGCGAACCTTTCTTGGACGATGTACAGGACGATGGGCTCCCCGTGTCGGCCGACATCGGATGACGCCCGTTCAAGGCCCAACCACACCAGATCACTCTCCGCCACGTCCACGCCCGCCTCCTCGCGGAGTATCGCCACGTAGTCTCGATGCAGCACCTCATATGAGGTGGCTTCCGCCCGTGAGCGGAACATCGGCATGCGCTTGTAGGCTGCGGCGTCCACCGCTGCTTCGAAACCGTCCGAGCCCACCGGATCGGCACCGGGTTCGCCGCCGCTGTCGCCGGGTTCGCCGCCGCTGTCGCCGGGATCGCCGCCGCTGTCGCCGGCCACGGACCCGTCGGGGCGACGGTCCGCGAAGATCTCGAACACCGTTGTTATCTCGCCGTGCCCGAGGATGCGGGCCGGCATATGGCTCCGCTCCGGCCGACGCAGGTCGAGACCGCGCTCGAAGCGCTCGAGCAGTTCCGCGTCCGCTCTCACGGTTTCCGGCACCTGTCAGCCGCCCCGTCTGCCGCCGACGATCGCCTCCAGCGCGGTGAGCGCAGTGTCCAGGCGGTCAAGGATCTCATCTGCCAAGGCCGGCTCGATCGTAAGGGGCGGGAGGAACTGCACCACGCTCGGGTCGTGGTACGCGTATATCGCGAGAAGTCCTGAGTCGAATGCCGTCTTCGACAGAAGGGGACCGAACGCCGGGTCGGTGAGTTCCAGACCGAGCATGAGCCCAACGCCTCTCGACCCGGCCAGCACACCCGGGTGCGCGTCGCGCAGTTCGCCGAAGCCCGCCGAGAACCTGGCGCCCATGCTCCGAACGTGAGCGAGGAACGCGGGTTCAGATGATAGCTCGAGCACGCGCGCGGCGACCGGGCAGCCCAGTTCGGCGCCCCCAAAGGTGGATATGTGAAGGAAAGGATCGTCGTGGAACACACTGTCGAGTTCCCGCCGGAATACGGTGGCGGTGAGCGGGAACACGCCGCCGGAGAGACCCTTGCCGAGCACCATGAGGTCCGGCGTCACCCCGTAGTGATCCACACCCCACAGCCGGCCGGTGCGGCCGAGGCCGGTCTGGACCTCGTCGATGATGAGCAATGCGCCGGCAGCGTCGCACAGCCAACGGACCTGCTCCAAGTAGCCGTCTGGGGGCACCACGATGCCCAACGTCGCCGGAATGGTCTCGAGGAGCACTGCCGCCACATGCGGCCCGAGGGCCGCAGCCATGGCGTCGGCATCCCCGAACTCCACCTGCTTGAAGCCGGGCGCAGCCGGTCCGAAGGGGGCCCTGAACTTCTCGTCGCCGGCTGCCAGGGCCAGCCCGGTGTGCCCGTGATATCCGCCGCGGGCACTCACGATGCCCGAGCGTCCGGTGAAGGCGCGCGCCACCTTGATGGCCAGGTCGACCGCCTCCCCCCCGCCTACCCCGAACACGGTGTACGCGAGGTCGCCGGGCGTCAGCTCGGCGAGACTCTCGGCCAGGGCGGCCCTCTGGGGGCTGATGAGGTGGTGATTGCCGATGTCGAGTTCGTCGAGCGCTGTGCGGAGAGCGGCGATGCAGTCCGGATGCCGGTGGCCGAGGTTGAACACGCCCCCGTTACAGTGGCAGTCGATAAGACGCCGTTCGCCTTCCACGTCCCAGAGAAAAGCTCCCTCACGCCTCCCAAGCGCAAAATCCATACCTGCTCGCTCGAAGAAGGCGACCTTGCCCGAAGAGACGTGTTCAGCGAAGAGGGCGAACACCTCGGCTCTCAATCGTTCCCCCGGCATCCGCACCATCCCTCCCGTCTCGCCGCAGCCTGCACCTCTTGACTGTACTTCGCGCCATAGGCGCACCGCAACCCGGGACGACCCTCGCATACCGACCGGCTCAGGCGCCGGAACGAGTCAAGGTGCCCGGGGGCGACGGTGCACGACGCTGAATTGCCCCCGTTCCCGTGTGCATGTACAGCGTTGCGCGAGAGCGCTTCGAGGCTCACAATCGTGATGGGCCGAACCCGGGCGCCGGGTCGGCGTACAGTGCGATCGGGAGCCGACAGCGGTTCATCCCGTGTGGACTCTGACAAGCGGACCCACCTTCGGGTGGCCCGCGCACAATGACTGATCGAGGTCGCACCCCTAGAATCGGGAGAACAGGGCGCCACGATTGAAGAACACGACTGAAGAAACCCGCGAGCCACTCACCCGCTCGAGGGAACAGCCGCCCGAGGGGCGGGACGAAACGCGTTCGACTGGAGGCGAGGAATGCAGGAGTACGTCGCATCGGTGTTGGCACAGGTCAAAGCCAAGAACCCGGCAGAGCCCGAGTTCCACCAAGCGGTGGAGGAGGTCCTCGAGTCGCTTGAACCCGTGCTCGAGCGTCACCCGGAGTACCGCGCCGGCAAGATCCTCGAACGCATCGTCGAGCCCGAACGCGTAATCATCTTCCGCATCCCCTGGGTCGACGACCAAGGGCTGGTGCAGGTGAACCGAGGCTTCCGCATCGAGATGAACAGCGCCATCGGCCCCTACAAGGGCGGACTGCGCTTCCACCCCTCGGTGAACCTGGGCATCTTGAAGTTCCTGGCCTTCGAGCAGGTGTTCAAGAATTCCCTCACCACTCTGCCCATGGGCGGGGGCAAGGGTGGCTCCGACTTCGACCCGAAGGGCAAGAGCGACAACGAGGTCATGCGTTTCTGCCAGAGCCTTATGACCGAGCTCTTCCGCCACATCGGCCCCAATACCGACGTGCCGGCCGGCGACATCGGTGTGGGCGGTCGCGAGATCGGCTACATGTTCGGACAGTACAAGCGCCTGCGCAACGAGTTCACGGGCGTGCTTACCGGCAAGGGCATCAACTGGGGCGGTTCGCTCGTCCGCCCCGAAGCCACCGGCTACGGCACGATCTACTTCGCCCAAAACATGATGGGCACCAGGGGCGAGACCCTCGAAGGCAAAACCTGCTTGGTGTCCGGCTCGGGCAACGTGGCCCAATTCGCCACCCAGAAGCTCATCGAACTCGGCGCGAAGCCGGTGACCCTCTCCGACTCCAACGGCTACATCTACGACGAAGCCGGCATCGACGAGGAGAGGCTCGCCTTCGTCATGGACCTCAAGAACAAGCGCCGCGGTCGCATCAAGGAGTACGTCGAGAAGTACCCGTCGGCTGTGTATACCGAAGTGGAGCTGGGCGCCGAGGTGAACCCCATGTGGGATCACGCCGCTGACTGCGCCTTCCCCTGCGCGACTCAGAACGAGATCAGCGGGACCGACGCGGCCAACCTGGTGAAGAACGGCGTGCACTTGGTGAGCGAGGGGGCGAACATGCCCACCATGCCTGACGGCGTCTCCCAGTTCCTCGACGCCGGCATCCTCTACGGACCGGGGAAAGCCTCCAACGCCGGTGGCGTCGCCGTGTCGGGCCTCGAGATGACGCAGAACAGCATGCGGCTCAACTGGACCCGTGAAGAGGTCGATCAACACCTGCACCGCATCATGCATGACGTCCACGCCTCGTGCGTACGAGCCGCCGACATGTACGGCACCCCCGGCAACTACGTGAACGGCGCCAACATCGCCGGCTTCCTCAAGGTCGCCAACAGCATGCTCGACCAGGGCGTGGTATAGGCTGAAGTGCAGTTACCTGCGGATCGGCGGCGCCGCATGGCGCCGCCGATCTCTTTGACGTCCACCGTAGTCCAATAGACGCCCCGTGAACCACCCCGCCGGCGCCCGCACGGCTGCGACCGACCGCCCGCCGATCCGCCGAGTCGCACCGTCCGGGGGCTCCGACTCTTGGTATCCTGTTCGGGTAGACGGGGGCCGCTCAAGGTGGGCGAAGCCCGCCCCGATCGCCGCACAGGGGAGTCCCATGCCTTCGATCCACGACCTGCTCACCGATCTCAGCAATCGCAGCCGCTTCCAGGACTTCGAGGTCCTGATGTCCTCCCGCGTGGAGAACATCATCCTGGTCTCGAGCCTCTACGATAAGTTCATCCTCCAGGAAGACGGGCAGCTGAGCGAAGTGATCCTGGGCGAGTTCCTCGACCTACACCTGCACCACACCACCGGGCTCACGCACGTGGCCACGGGCACGGAAGCCCTCGAGTTGGCCCGCTCCAACAAGACGTTCAACCTGATCATCACCGCGATCAACGTGGGCGACATGAACGCGGTCGAGCTGGCTGAGAAGGCCCGCGAAGCAGGGCTGGACGTGCCCATCATCGTGCTGGCGTACGACGGCGGCGAGCTCTCCGACTTCATCAATCGGCACGACGTCTCCAAGATCGACAAGTTGTTCCTCTGGCAGGGCGACGTGCGGATCCTGCTCGCGATCATCAAGCACGTCGAAGACAGGATGAACGTCGAGCACGATACGCAGGTCGCCGGTGTGCAGGTGATCCTCGTGGTCGAGGACAGCATCCGCTACTACTCTTCGTTCCTGCCCATGATCTTCACGGAGCTGATCCGCTACTCGCAGCGGCTGATCCCCGGTGGCATGAACATCGCCCACAAGATCCTCCGCATGCGGGCGCGGCCCAAGATACTCCTCTGCACCACGTTCGAAGAGGCGTGGGACATGTTCACGCGCTACCAGCAAGACGTTCTGGGCATCATCTCCGACATCGAGTTCCCGCGGAACGGGGAGCTTGACCCGGAAGCCGGCGTGGAGTTCGCCAGCCGCGTGCGCGAGCTGTGGCCGGATGTGTCGATCGTGCTCCAGTCGGGCCGCCCGGAGAACGAAGCCCTGGCCAAGCAGGTGGGGGCCTCCTTCCTCCTCAAGGGTTCGGTCACGCTTCTGCAGGACCTGCGTCGGGTCATGATCGAGCAGTTCTCGTTCGGCGACTTCGTGTTCCGCTCCCCCGACGGCGCAGAGATCGACCGTGCCGGCGATCTGCGCACGCTGGCGGAGAAGCTACACACGGTCCCGGTGGAGAGCACGGCCTTCCACGCTGAACGGAACCACTTCTCACGCTGGCTGAAGGCCCGCACCGAGTTCGCACTCGCCCATCGGCTGCGGCCCCGGAGGATCAGCGACTACGACACCCCCGAGGAGATGAAAGCAGCCCTCATCGAGACGATCGAGGAGTACCGTCGCGAACAGGGACGCACCATCATCGCCGACTTCGACCACCGCAGTTTCGACACGACGAGCTCTTTCAGTCGCATAGGCGGCGGGTCGCTCGGCGGGAAAGCGCGGGCACTGGCCTTCGTCCGGCATCTTCTGAGCGCCGTCGACATGCACTCACGTTTCCCCGGAGTGCAGGTGTCGGTTCCGCCTTCGGTGGTGTTGGGCACCGACGTGTTCGACCAGTTCCTCGACCGCAACGACCTGCGCGACTTCGCCATCCGCTCCACGGACACCGACGAGGTACGCAGAAGATTCCTCGCGGCACCGCTGCCCCACGAGGTCACACGCGATCTCGTCTCGTTCCTCGAATTGATCACGTATCCGCTCGCGGTGCGCTCGTCCAGCCTGCTGGAAGACTCGCAGTATCAACCGCTTGCGGGCGTCTACGAGACTTACATGCTGCCGAACAACCACCCGGACACGCGTCAACGCCTCCACCACCTCGAGGCCTCCATCAAGAACGTCTACGCGTCGACGTTCTCCACGCACGCCAAGAGCTACCTCGCCGCCACGCCATACCGTCTGGAAGAGGAGAAGATGGCGGTGATCGTGCAGAAGGTCGCGGGCGCCCCCCACGAGGAGCGCTTCTATCCGGAGATCTCAGGAGTGGCCCGCTCCTACAACTTCTATCCCACCGACCCCGTGAAGGCTGAGGACGGCGTGGCCGTCGTGGCCCTTGGGTTGGGTCGGACGGTGGTGCGCGGAGAACGGGCGCACAGCTTCTGCCCCAAGTACCCCCGACATCAACTGATCACGGGCAGTCTCGACGACACACTGCGCAACTCCCAGCGTTCGTTCTGGGCGATCGAGCTCGGCCCCCCGAGCGACGACGCCTCCCCCGATGTGTGGGAGAAGCAGTTCGACCTTGAGGCGGCCGAAGCCGACGGGACTCTTGCCCACGTCGGCTCGACCTACTCCCCGGAGAACGAGGCCCTCTACGACGGCATCTCGCGCGACGGTGTGCGCGTGGTGAACTTCGCTCCGCTCCTGAAATTCGACCTGTTCCCGCTCGCGGGCATCATCGACCTTCTCCTCGACGTAGGCGCCCAAGGCATGGGCATGCCGGTGGAGATCGAGTTCGCGGCGAACCTCACCGTCGCCCCAGGTTCACCCAAGGAGTTCGCCTTCCTACAGATGAGGCCCATGGGGCTCTCTCGAGAGACGGAAGAGCTCACCATCGAGGATATCCACAGCGACCGGGTGCTCTGCCACAGCAGCAGCACCTTGGGCAACGGGCGGCTCGACGGCATCCACGACGTGCTCATGGTGGACGTCGACCACTTCGACCGCTCGCGTAGCGCCGAAGCGGCCCGTGAGGTCGCCCGGTTCAACTCGAGACTCGCCCGGAACGGCACCCGCTACATCCTCATCGGAGTGGGACGCTGGGGCTCGGCCGACCCCTGGCTGGGCATCCCCGTGACGTGGGATGAGATAGCGAACGCCAAGGTGATAGTCGAGTCGGAGCTGAGAGACATCGCCGTCACGCCGTCGCAGGGCAGCCACTTCTTCCAGAACCTCACGTCGTTCCGAGTGGGCTACTTCACCGTCAACCCGGAGTCGGGCGACGGGCACGTCGACTGGGAATGGCTCGCCCGCCAAGAAGCGGTCGAGGAGGGCGAGTTCGTACGCCATCTGCACTTCACGGAGCCGCTCGAAGTCACCATGAACGGCGCGAAGCGGGAAGGGATCATTCTGAAGCCCTCGACGTAACATGTGGCTCCAGAGAGAGCTCGGGAACAGAAGCGCCCGCCGAAGACGGCGAGGCGCAGGTGCCACAGGAAACGCAAGGAGGGCTGTATGTTCGAGGTAGTCAGAGCAGTTGCGGCGTTGCGGGACGAAGCGGAGACCGGCCACCTCGGGAGAATAGAGCGACTGCTCGACTTCGTGAGGGACAGCGGGCTCTATCCGCCGTTCCACACGGTGGAGAGCCGGATCAACGAACCCGAGTCGGTCATCGAGGGACGCCCCTACCTCATGTTCGGTGCGAACAACTACCTCAGCCTGTCCGAGGACGAGGCCGTGAAGGCTGCGGCCATACGCGCGATCTCTCGCTATGGCATAGGCCCCGGTGGGTCTCGTCACATGAGCGGCACGGTGGATATCATCGTAGAACTGGAGAGGCGCCTCGCCGACCTCACCGGCATGGAAGCCTGCATGACTATCCCGACCGGCTACATGGCGAACGTGGGAGTCATACGTTCTCTCACCTGCGAGTTCGTCGGCCGCATGCCCTATTCCGACAGTGAGAGCGTCGTCTTCGTCGATGAGTACATCCACGGCTCCGTCAGCGATGGCTGCCGCCTGGCCGGTGTACGCACGGTCCGCTACCGTCACAACAGTCTGGACGACCTCGAGCGTAGGCTGGAGCAGAACCGAGGCTACACCAACCGGGTGATCGTCACCGAGGGGGTGTTCTGCCTCGAAGGAGAGATCATCGACATCCCGGAGTACGTGGCGCTTGCCCGTGAGTGGGACGCGATGCTCCTGGTGGATGATGCTCATGCGATAGGCGTCCTCGGACCCCGAGGCGGGGGATCTCCCGACTATCACGACTGTGCCGACGGGATCGACCTGGTGGTCGGTAGCCTTGACAAGGCTCTCGGCGGCACCGGCGGCTACATAGCCGGCAGCCGCACCCTCATCGATTACCTCTGGCTCACGCTGCGCTCGAACGTCCTCTCCTCGGCTCTGCCGTGTGGAATGGCCGGGGCCATGCTCGAAGTCCTCGACCGCGTGGAGACGGCGACCGACATCCGCGCCGAGTTGGCCTCCAAGGCACACTGGCTGCGCACCACGCTTCGGGCTGAGGGGTTCACCGTGCTAGGCCCCCACGACATCCCCTCGGTGCCGCTGTTCATCGGCGACGAGGCGGAGGGGATCGCCTTCGCCTCCGGACTCCTCGAGTCGGGGATCTACTGCCCGCTGATGCGCTGGCCGGCCGTCCCGCCCGGACGTTGCCGCTTCCGACTGAGCATCATGGCGCGGCACGAGCAGCGACACTTGGATGCCCTCGTGGAGGCCTGTGTCACGGTGGGCCGGGACCTCGGGATCATCTAGGAGCACCGCTGGCGGAAACCGCTCAGGCCTACCCTCAAGCCACCGGAACGGCGCGCCCCGGGCCGAGGATGGAGTCGATCTTCCCCACGAGGTCAGCGGGTGAGAACGGCTTATCGATGAACTCGACCCCGGGGGGCAAGCCTCCGCGTTCGGTCAACCCGGTTCCGGCGTAGCCCGACATGAGGAGCAGGTGCGCGTCGTGCGACTGCGCCGCCAGGCACTCCACGAGTTCCCGGCCTCCCATGCGCGGCATGACGACATCGGAGAGGATCAGATCCACCTCGCCACACTCCTTGAGGATCTCGAGCGCCTCCTCGCCGTCTGCGGCCTCGATCACCGTGTAGCCCTGTTGACGCAGTGTACGTGTGGCCAGACCGCGGACGGCCGCTTCATCTTCCACCACCATGATCCTGCCTACCCCCGCATTCGGCGTTCGCTGTTCGAGCGGAGCCTCTGGGATCACTTCGCCCATGGACAATGGTAGAAATACCTGGAAGAGCGCTCCTCGTCCCTCGTGCGAGTCGACTCTGATGCCGCCGCCGCTCTGGCTCACGATCCCGAAGACGGTAGCGAGACCCAGACCGGTGCCGGCTTCACCCTTAGTGGTGAAGAACGGCTCGAACACGTGGGCGCGGGTACGCTCGTCCATGCCGACGCCTGTGTCCGCTACCGTCGCGCGCACGTATCGGCCAACGGGGAGTCCCTCATGCGCGATGGGGTGGTCGGCGCTCACCCACACCGATGAGGTCTCCAAGGTCAATCTGCCTCCGCGGGGCATCGCGTCTCTCGCATTGACCGTCAGGTTCATGAAGACCTGTTCGATCTGACTCGGGTCCGCTTCGACGAGCGGCAGCCGCTCCTCTAATCTCACGTTCACTTCGATGTGTTCGCCCACCAGGCGACCGAGGATCGGCTCAAGCCCCCGCACCACATCGTTGAGATCGACCACCTTGGGTCGCATCACCTGGCGCCGTGAGAAGGCCAGCAACTGCCGGGTCAATGCGGCGGCACGCTGGGCGACGTTCCGTATCTCAAGCGCGTCCGCACGCCTGGGATCGTCGTCGTCGAGATCGCCGGCGAGCATGTCGGAGAAGCCGAGGATAGCCGTGAGGAAGTTGTTGAAGTCGTGGGCGACACCTCCGGCCAACAGACCCACGGCCTCCATCCTCTGAGACTGCCGAGACCGCTCTTCGTTCCCCCGCTGCTCTGTCACGTCTTCGAGTATGCCCACGATCTCGAGCGGGGTGCCTTTGTGACTCCGGGCCAGGGTCATGCTGTCGCGGATCCACCGGTAGGCTCCGTCCGGTCCTCGCAGCTGATAGTCCACCAAGTGTTTGCCCTTCTCGAAGACCGCGGTCATGTCATCGTAGGCATGACGATCGTTGGGGTGCACGTGGCGTTCCCAGAAGTCCTGGTCGGCGAGAAAGGCTGAAGCTGGGTATCCAAGCCGTTGCAGTGCGTTCGCACCCATGTAGGTCAAGTCGTAAGGGGCATTGGCCTCCGCCGTATACATCACCGCCGGGCTCAGATCCATCAGATAGTCGGAGCGACGTTGCTGCTTCACAAGCTCTTCGTGTGCACTACGCAGCTTGAGCGTGCGATCGACCATGCGGCTCTCGAGCTCTGCCTTCGCCTCCAGGAGTTCATCTTCGATGCGTTTCCTTCGGGTGATGTCGCGCATGATGTGAACCCTGCCACGACACCTCCCGCGGCGGCCTCTCAGGTCACGCCGATGCACCTCGAATACACTCGCCCCCGGTCCGGCTTGCCATTCCGGTGGACCCGCCGCGGCTTCGGCCTCCTGGGTGAGGATCGCACGCAGATCGGACACCGGTGCGAAGGACTCCTCCACGTGCCGACCGATGACATCTGAGATCGCCAATCCGGTCGCCTCACGGGCCGCAGGATTCATTTCTGCGACGCGGCCGATATCGTCTACCACGATCAACCCCTCGCCCATCTGCTCCACGACAAGCCTGTGCGCGATGGGGATCACATCAAGGAATCGGTGCCGATAGAAACTCACGAAGAGAACGAGGGCCGAGAGCGAGAAGGCCATGGGCGCCGGATTCACATGGCTGACTCCGGTCAGGTACGTCAGATCGGCCAGAAGTGGCAGTGTGACGGCGAGCACCAGCCCGAGCGCCTGCCTTTGATGCAGGCGGGGAGCGCGCGCGAACGTGTCCGCAAGAATCAGAAGCGCGAGGACCATGAGAAGGTACACGTAGGCCGTGTCCGTCCACCACCACAAGGTGCCTGTCACCACCAGGGTGGGCACGTTGGCGACCACCTCAAGCTCCAGGCCCCGCCAGAGAAGTCCGTGCAGCTCGTTCGTCCACCCGAGGAGCAGCGTGACTACCGGCACGATGGAGAGCAGAACTACGTTGCGCGCGGTGACGAGCCGGTCGCTTCCCACGTAAGCCAGTGCGAACAGCAAGGTCGCCGGCCCGAAGGGAGCCATACCGAGCAGCTCGACCTTGTACCAGAACACGGCGCTCTCGAGATCGAGCGCCCCAAGGCGCGCGGCCGTTGCCACCGACCAGACTACCGCCCCGAAGGCGAGCATTCCGAGTGCCAGCGCCCCGGGAGCTTGGCGGCGCCGCACGGCCATCACCCCCACCGCCGTGCCCAGCAGCGCCGCAGCCAGCAGCAAAGCCGCTTCGAGCATCATGCGTACGAGACCGCCACGTTCATCCGCTTCACCTCGAGTACGTTCGGCACCACGCTCCATTCCTCCTTCAGGAAGATATCGGCACAATAGGCGGTCGGCCTGAAGGATGGTGAGACGCGTCCGGTGGTTTAGTCCGCCATGCGGGGCGGGCATCCATGACTGAAGAGACACCGCTGAGATCGTCAGCGCCAACACATAGGAGTCGGATCATGGATCAACCCCCCGTCAAGCTCTATGCTCTTAGCACCTGCGGCCACTGCAAGCACACGAAACAGCTTCTCGACGAGTGCAACGTCGTGTATGACTGCATTGATGTGGACAAATGCGATGCCGAGGAGCGTCAGGCGGTCCTTGACGAGGTGCGCGCGGTCAACCCCAACTGCTCGTTCCCCACCATCGTCATCGGCGACAAGGTGATCGTGGGCTACAAGGAGGCCGAGATCAAAGAGGCCTTGGGGCTGTGAGGAACGACGTCCGAGCCTTGTACGAGCGGCTTGGCCCTCTGCAGGAGAAGAAGGGCTACCCGTTCAACGCAGACGTGGAGACCGTGGAAAGCCTCCTCGAAGGCCTGCTTGTCAACAAGGAGCGCTACGGGTACATGAGTTGTCCGTGCCGCCTCGCGGTGGGCGACAGAGAACTCGACAAAGACATCATCTGTCCGTGCGACTATCGGGCGCCCGACGTAGAGGAGTACGGCGCGTGCTATTGCGCTCTCTACGTGTCGCCGGCCTGGAACGAGGGCTCCTTGCCCCGGGACACCGTACCGGAGCGGCGCCCTATCGGGCGCCTTCCCTACTAGGAGTCGGCCACCCGCCCGCGGCAAGGCGGTCGCGATCATCCGGCCGCTCGGGGCCCCGCCTGTCGGCGGGCGCCCCGGTCACGAAGATCAGCCCGCCGCTTTCGCCTCCGCGTACGCCCATTCGATCCAGGGGAAGGCGGCCTCGAGATCGGAGGTCTCGACCGTGGCCCCGCCCCACAGCCTAAGTCCGGGAGGCGCGTCGCGATAGGCGCCCACGTCGAAGGCGGCGGCTTCAGCCTCGAGCAGCGAGGCGACCTTCTTCGCCACCTTCGCTTGGTCCTCCGCCGAGAGCCCCTCGAACCACGGGTCGACGATCTTGAGGCAGATCGACGTGCACGAGATGGTCGCGGGATCCTCCGCCAGGAAGTCGACCCACGGAGTGCGGGCCACCCAGCCGGACACAGCGGCGAGGTTACGCTCGCTGCGTTCGACGAGCCCCAACACACCGCCAACGCTCTCCGCCCACGTCAGGCCATCATGGGCGTCTTCCACGCAGAGCATGCTGGGAGTGTTGATCGTGTCCCCCTGGAAGATGGACTCGTTCAGCTTCCCACCCTTGACCATGCGGAACACCTTGGGCATCGGCCACACGGGAGAGTAACTCTCGAGGCGTTCCACCGCCCGCGGGCTCAAGATCAGGACGCCGTGCGCGGCCTCACCGCCGAGGACCTTCTGCCAGGAGTAGGTGACCACATCGAGCTTGTCCCAGGGTAGGTGCATGGCGAACACCGCCGAGGTGGCGTCGCAGATGGTGAGGCCCTCCCGCTCGGCTGGGATCCAGTCGCCGTTCGGCAGGCGCACTCCCGAAGTGGTGCCGTTCCAGGTGAAGACCACGTCGCGCGAGAAGTCCACCTGCGTCAGATCGGGGAGCTTCCCGTAGCCCGCGACGAACGTGCGCACGTCCGGCAGCTTCAGCTGCTTGACGATGTCGGTGACCCACCCCTCGCCGAAGCTCTCCCAGGCGCACACATCCACGCCTCGAGCGCCAAGGAGCGACCAGAGGGCCATCTCCACAGCCCCGGTGTCGGAGCCGGGGACGATGCCAAGCCGGTACCCCTCCGGAAGACCAAGCATCTCCTTGGAGCGCTCGATCAGGCTCTTCAAGCGGGCGCGCCCTTCCTTGGAGCGGTGCGAGCGGCCAACGTAGGCGTCGGATAGCACGGACGGGTCCCATCCTGGTCGTTTTGCGCAGGGGCCAGATGAAAGATGCGGTCTGACTGGGCGCTCGGACGGCTTGTCCACGGCACTCACTCCTCTAGCTTCGGGATCCATCGACTCAAGCATTCAGGCCTTATGACACGAACCACCATCAGAACCGCAGCATATTCAGGAAGGCGGTTCCCGTCAACGCGAGTGCCGTACCCGGGTCAGGAACCGCTCAAGCGTCACCTCGCCGGATGATCCAACAGGAGTGCCCGCCCCTACCGCGCTGGAAATCGGGAGGCGTGGTCTTCTGAGTGACATCTTCGGGGCGAAGGTCGGCCAAGGCCTCCGCGTCAAGCCGAAAGCGACGCCGGTTCGTGGAGAAGATCAGGGTGCCCGGCGAGGCGAGCAGGCGCGTGGTGGCGCGGATGAGATCCACATGGTCCCGCTGCACGTCGAGAGTCGCCTGCCCCATCTTGCTCGAATTCGAGAAGGTGGGTGGGTCCAAGAACACGAGGTCGTACGAAGCCGGCGGCTCACGTCTGATCCACTCGAGGCAGTCGGCACGGAGCAACCGATTCGCCGCTCCTGAAGCCAACCCGTTCAGCGCGAGATTCCGCGCAGCCCACTCCAGGTAGCGCGCGGATTGGTCCACCGACGTGGTGGTCGCGGCTCCTCCCGCCGCCGCGTAGACAGTCGCGGCGCCCGTGTACGAGAACAGGTTGAGGAATCGGGTGCCCCGCGCAAGGTCGCGGATCAACGCTCGGGTCATGCGGTGGTCGAGAAACAGGCCTGTGTCGAGCCGGGAGGTGAAGTCCACCAGGAAGCGTAGACCTCCCTCCCCCACCTCGTGGAGCTCTGCGTGCTCGCTCAGGCGGCCGTATTGATCAGTGCCGCTCTGCTTTCGCCTCACCTTCAAGAAGATACGGTCCGCGGGGAAGTCGAGCACTTCCGCGACCGCCTCGATCACGTCGCGGAGCCGGGCCTGAGCTCGCCGTGGGTCCACCGTCGGGGGTGCCTGGTACTCCTGCACGTGCACGCGGTCTTCGTACACATCCACCGCGACGGCATATTCGGGCAGATCGGCGTCGTAGAGGCGGTAGCACGTGACCGCTTCACGCCGTGCCCACTTGCGAAGGTGCTTCTCGTTCTTGCGCAGGCGGTCCGCGAGCATCTGCCTGCCCGCGCTCCCTTTCGCCGCGACGCCTCCGCCTCCGGCGAAGCGTCCGGGCACCACGTCGAACAGCAGCAGCTTGACCGCGATGGCTCCGTTGTAGAGGGCGTAGGTCTTGTGAGCGCGGAGCCCCGTCCACAGACCCAGCTCGAGATCACTGGTGAGAACAGCCGCCCTCCAACCCAGGAACCCCTCACGGAGAGTGCGACCCAGTTCCGCGTACAGAGGGCCGAGGGTGTCTGAGCTGCCGAGACGCTCGCCGTAGGGCGGGTTGACCACCACGAGTCCCGGCGCGGCGCCAGCTGCGCCCATCTCCTCTCCGTCTTCCGCGGACCCACCGGCGCCCGCCTGCCCGCCGCCCGCCGCGCCGGACACGCCGCCATCTGCGTCGCCGCCGCCCGCCCGTTTCGACACGCCGACGGGAGGCCCTTCGAGGTGGGAAAGGTCACCCTCGCTGAACCGCACGGCTCCACGCAACCCCGCCCGCTCCGCGGCGGTCCGGGCGAGGCGGACGCTTCGACGATCGGAGTCGAACCCGTAGATGGGCGGTATCCGCGCTCGGCCCGCGTCGCGCCTTGTGCCTGCTTCGGCCAAGAGCCGCTCCCAAAGCGCGGCGTCGTGGCCTTTCCAACCCAGGAACCCCCAGTAGTCGCGGAGCAGTCCCGGGGCCACGTCGCCCGCCAGGAGTGCGGCCTCGATCGGCAGCGTACCCGAACCGCACATGGGGTCCACGAGCGGGCCGCCGCTGGCGGCGATGTCCGGCCAGCCCGCCCGCACCAGCACCGCCGCGGCGAGGCTCTCCTTCAGCGGTGCGGCCACCTGGGACCCCTGCTCGCGATAGCCGCGTCGGTGGAGGGCGGCACCCGACAGATCGAGGCTCACCATCGCAGTGTCATCCTGGGCATGCACGTTCACGCGCACACCGGGTCGCTCGAGGTCTATCGAGGGCCGGCCACCCGTGCGGTCGCGAAAGCGATCCACGATGGCGTCCTTCACCCTCAGGGCGGCGAAGTGCGTGTGGCTGAGCGGTGAGCGGACGACGGTGACGTCAACAGCCACGGTGCCGGCCACGTCGAGATGGCGCTCCCACTCGAGAAGACGCACGCCCTCGTAGAGCGCGTCGGGATCGCCGGCAGGAACCTCGGCGAGAGGTAGCAGCACACGGCTGGCGAAGCGAGACCACAAGCACGCGCGGTACGCGGTCTCCAGCCCACCCGAGAATCGACAGCCCGCGCGGGCCTCCTTCACGCCGGTCGCGCCGAGTGCGCGCAACTCGTCCACCAGTAGCGGCTCAAGTCCACGCGCCGCGGTCGCGAACAATCCAAGGGCGCCTGCCGTCACCGTCATCTACTGCCTCCCTGACCCCTCTTCTCGTCCGGCGAGCCCCTGTCTCAAGCCCTTGTTCCCCTATGATACTCTGCAGACCCAAGGCCACGCGGGAGAGGGTTGGCGGTTCGGCCCGGCACACTCGGCGCTCCCTGGCTCATCGCGCGCGGCAACCTCCAGAACGACTGAGTGCCGGTGCTCGGACCACCTACCCGTTCGTGGCGTCGGTGGACAAGGTTCACGCGCTGGTCTGCAGGGGGATCTCCGGCGCTGGCTCCGGCCGGTTCTCCCGGGCGGAAGCTCCAAGCCGCACGCTGATAGATAGGATCGGCAAGGAGGGACCGATTGGACAGGATCGAGTTCATCAGCAAGAACGACGGGATGATCCGCCAGTTCGGCATGCGGGTCGAGGAGGCCGGAGACGGGTACGCCAAGGTCTCGGTGGTCGTGGAAGACGCCTTCCTCAACCAGCACGGTGTTGCCCACGGAGCCCTGGTGTTCGCCCTTGCCGACGTGGCATTCGCGATCGCCGTGAACTCCCTCACCGACGCCATGGGGGTACAGTGGAGTCTCAACATCCTGCGCGCCGCGCGGGCCGGCGAGACTCTCACGGCCGAGTGCTCCACGGTGCACCGCGGCTCGCGACTGTTCGTCGTGCACTACACGGTCACATCCAACAGCGGCAAACTCGTCGCCCAGGGACAGGCCACGGCGCTGCCGGTGGAGAACACCGCCATCAAGACCGGGGGCGACGCGCCCGCGGGGTGAGGGCGACCACCTCCCACGGCAGATAGCCCTCCGACCGCACGACCGTGCCGCCTACTGTGGTGGTGGGCACGGTGGGAACCGCAGGCGCAGGCTCGCTCCACACCACGTGTATCTTATCGCCGAACTCATGGAGCAGCCGCGCGAGCGTTCCCTCGCGGAACGCGCTCCTTTCGGAAGCGGAGTAGTCCTGCACGGCGACGCGGCGCTCCAGGACTTCGATCACCACGACCATGAGGTCATCCCTTCACCCGGCGGACGGAACTCGGAGCGGACCGCTCCCCAGAGCACCGTCCGCGCGCAGCTCTACGCGCCGTCTGTGCACGGCAGTCTACCGCATAGAAAGCATGCTCCCATGGTAAGCTACATCCGATCACTGACCTGTTGGATCACTGGGTCGTGGGCGACGCCCGAACCGGCGGTTCCGCACCGTCGGCACGTCGAACGAGCCTCGCGTCGCCGGTAGCCTTCATCGGCCGACCGCGAGGCGCAGGAGCATCCTCGCCACACACCCATCTTACGAGTAGGAGGAGACCGGCGACGTATGGCCACGCTCGGGATCGACATCGGCTGTATCAGTACGAAGATGGCGGTTGTGGGAGAGGAGTCGGACCGCGAGGCCTTCGCCCGACTCGCACACGACCACCCGCTGTTCCGCACTCCCCCGGCCTCAGCGGCCGCGGATGAGGGCTCGACGGGGGCGCCGCTCCTGGTGACCGAGTACCGCCGCATCACCGGTAGCCCCATCGAAAGCTCCCGTGGTCTGCTCTCCGAGGTGCTCGAAGCTCTACCTCCCGACTCCGTGTCGGGCATCAGGGCCACCGGCTCGGGTGCCAAGCTCATCGCGTCCGGTTTGGGCGCCGGCATCGAGAACGAGTTCAAGGCGATCGCGCGGGCCGTGGGCACGCTCCACCCAGAGGTAGCGTACGTCTTCGAGATGGGCGGCGAGACCTCGAAGTTCATTCAACTCGAGACAGACCCCGACACGGGTCGAGTGGGCATCGCCGACTACCAGACCAACGGGGACTGCGCGGCGGGCACCGGTTCGTTCATGGATCAACAGGCGAACCGCCTGCTGTACGAGGTCGAGGACATAGGCGAGATCGTGTGCGGCGCCGGCAAGGCCGCCACCATCGCGGGCCGCTGCTCGGTGTTCGCGAAGTCCGACATGATCCACGCGCAACAGAAGGGTTACCAACCGCCCGAGGTCCTCAAAGGTCTCTGCAACGCTGTCATCCGCAACTACAAGGGCACGATCGCCAAAGGCAAGCATGTCGACGGCAAAGTGGCCTTCATCGGTGGGGTCGCGGCGAACGAGGGGGCGGTCGAAGCCCTACTCGAAGCCTTCGAACTCCCGCGGGAGCGCCTCCTGATCCCACGTGACTACGCGTGGATGGGGGCCATCGGCGCTGCGCTCATCGAAGCGGATGAGGCGGCCGGCCGCGCTCCCATGGTGATCGACGTGCAAGACCTCGGCACTCTGCAGTCGGGTGGGCTCCCCATCTCCGATCCACTCAACATGGATCGCGTCATCCTTCTGCGCGACAGGGTGAAGCCGTACGAGCTTCCCGCCGAAGGCACGTTCGACGCGTATCTGGGTATCGACGTGGGCTCGGTGTCCACCAACCTCGTGGTGCTCGACGCCGACGGCGAGGTGGTCAAGGAGATCTACATCAAGACGGACGGCCGCCCGGTAGAAGTGGTCAACAGAGGTCTTGCTGAGATTCGCGACGAGCTCGGCGACAGGCTCGTGATCAGGGGTGTGGGCACCACCGGCTCCGGGCGTGAGCTGATCGGGGAGTTGGCCGGAGCCGATACCGTGAACGATGAGATCACGGCCCACAAGACGGGCGCCACGTTCATCGGGCGCAAGCTCATCGGCCGCATCCCCGACACCATCTTCGAGATCGGAGGGCAAGATTCGAAGTACATCAGCCTGCAGGACGGCGTCGTGGTGGACTTCGCCATGAACGAAGCCTGCGCCGCGGGCACGGGCTCGTTCCTCGAAGAGCAGGCCGAGAAGCTCGGCATCAGTATCATTGGCGAGTTCGCCGAATTGGGCCTGGGCGCCCCCTCCCCCGTGCGACTCGGAGAGCGCTGCACGGTGTTCATGGAGCGCGACGTCAACTCGTATCTGCAGCGTGGGGCGGAGAAGGCGGATCTCGTGGCCGGCCTCGCCTACTCGATCGTCTACAACTACCTGAACCGCCTGGTCGGCACGCGTCACGTGGGCGACACCATCTACTTCCAGGGCGGCACCGCCTACAACGACGCCGTGGCCGCCGCGTTCAGCCAGGTGCTCGACAAGGAGATCATCGTACCGCCGCACAACGGCGTGGTGGGAGCCATCGGCATGGGCCTGCTCGCCCGCGAGAAGATGTCGGCCACGGGCGACATCTCGCGCTTCCGGGGCTGGGACCTCGAACAGGTGGACTACACGATCCGCGAGTTCACGTGCAAGGGTTGCACCAACGAGTGCGACATCCGCCAGTTCACCATCGGCGACGAGAAGACCTACTGGGGCGACAAGTGCTCCGACCGGTACCGCAAACGGGCCAAGGTGGACAAGACCCCGGTGATACAAGACCTTCTCGCCTTCCGCGAGAAGGTGGCGTTCTCCTACATCGTCGACGACCAGAGCCAAGCGCCCGTTGAAGCTCGCAAGACCGACCGTGACGGGGCGCCCGACTTCTCCGGCATGGTGCGCACCGGCTCTGGCGCGCGCCTGGGCACCGTGGGGATCCCCCGCTCCATGTACACGTTCGACCGCCTACCCTTCTGGTCGGTGTTCTTCAAGGAGTGCGGCTTCGACGTACTCATCTCGGGTGAGACCGACAAGCACATCCGCGAGGCCGGGGTGGATCACTCGGTGGCCGAGCCGTGCTTCCCGATACGAGTGGCCCATGGGCACGTGTCGCAGCTCTTCGGGGGCGGCGCCGACACGGTGTTCATCCCGAACATCCTCAACGAGGAGACCGATCACCCCGAGATCGAATCCCACGCGTGCCCCTGGGGGCAGACCCTCCCCTGGGTCGTCCGGGCGGCTCCGCATCTCGAGCAGTACGCGGACCGTATGCTCACTCCCACCATCCACTTCCGTCGCGGGCCGCGCTATCTGAAGGAGTCTCTGGGGAAGTCGGTCAAGCAGTTCGGAGTCAGACAGAAGGTCGTCGACCACGCGGTCGACCGAGCCTACGAGGCCCAAGCCAGGTACAAGAACGCACTCGTGCAGGCCGGCAGCGACGCGCTCGCCGCCATCGAAGAGCAGGGAGAGATGGGGATCGTGCTCCTGGGACGCGGCTACAACGTGTACGACTCGGGCGTCAACATGGATATCCCCGCCAAGCTGCGCAAGTACTATGGGGTGAACGTGATCCCCCTGGACTTCCTGCCGCTCTGGGGAACGCCTACGCAGGATGTCGTGCCGAACATGTTCTGGAACTACGGACGGCGCATGATCCAGGCCGCGAAGTTCGTGGCTGAGCGCCCATACCTTCACATCATCTACATCACGAATTTCAAGTGCGGCCCCGACTCGTACATCAAGCACTTCGTGCGGACGGCCTCGGCGCAGCCCTTCCTCACGCTGCAGTTCGACGAGCACACCAACGACGCCGGCGCGATGACCCGCTGCGAAGCCTACCTCGACAGCAAGGGGTTCCTGCGCTGGTGGACCCGCGACGCGCAGGCCGCCCAAGTGCCGGCAGTGGGAGAGAGAACGTGAGCACCGAGACCAAGGCCGCAGGCAACGGGAAGGCCACCCGGGAGCAGGCGGAGCGCGCATACATGGGCACGTCGGCGCCCAAGAGCCTCCGGAGCGCCGAGAGCAGCCCAATGGTGAGCGGTGAGATCGACCTCACCGGACGGACGCTCTTCCTCCCCCGCATGCCCTATGGCGGCTCCCGGCTCCTCGGAGCCGCCATGGAGTCCATCGGGATCGAGACCAGGGTCACCCCGGAATCCGACGCGCGCACCCTCGAGCTCGGGGGTAGGTTCACCTCGGGAGACGAGTGCTACCCGCAGAAGGTGGTAATCGGCGACCTCATGAAGCTCCTTGTCGACGACCGCCTCGCGCCCAAAGACGTCGCTTTCATGGTCCCCACGGCCAACGGGCCCTGCCGCTTCGGCCAATATGCCGCGCTCCAGCGGCTGGTGCTGGATGAGAACGGCTTCGAAGACGTGGCGATCCTCTCGCTCACCTCCGCCGACGGCTACGCGGGTATCGGGGAGCACGCGCCCGAACTCGTGCGCACCGGCTGGCGCGCCGTCGTGGCGAACGACATCCTCATGAAGCTCCTGCTCAAGACCCGGCCGTACGAGGTCGAGCCTGGACAAACCGACCAGGTGTACCTCGACGGGCTCGACACCCTGGCGGCGGTGATCGCCCGGCCGGGTGTGGGTCACAAGGAGAAGCTCGCCGACATGAAGGCGGCCCTCGCTCGGGTGAAGGAGTCGTTCCTCGCCATCCCCGTGCGCAAGGAAGAGCGACCGCTCATAGGCATCGTGGGTGAGATCTTCTGCCGGCTGAACACCTTCTCCAACGAGGACCTGATCAGACGGGTGGAGGAAGCCGGTGGCGAGTGCTGGCTCGCCGGCGTCGCCGAGTGGATCTGGTACACGACGGAGGAGCGCTTCCGGCGCTACCGAGAGGAGAAGCGCAGGATCAGCAGAAGTTGGGCGGTGACCTATCTCACCCAGCGCGTGCAGCTGCGCGACGAGCACGCGCTCATGCACGACTTCCACGACGTGTTCCGCGGTTACGAGGAACCCGAAGTGGCCGAGTTGTTGGAGTACTCCAAGCCCTACCTGCCTCAGTCGGGTGCGATGGGCGAGATGGTACTCTCCACAGGCGGTGCCATCTACCTACACAAGAAGGGTGCCGACGGCATAATCGACATCAGCCCCTTCACCTGCATGAACGGCATCATCACCGAGGCGATCTATCCCAAGGTCAGCCGGGAGCACGACAACATCCCCATCCGGCTGTTCTACTTCGACGGTACCCAGAGCGACCTCGACCGCGACGTGGGCATCTTCCTGGAACTGGCGCGTACGTACCGGCGACGCAAGAAGGTCACGCGGGCGGTCTGACCTCTCCATAGACCTCCAGCGTCACCAGGGGTGCGTGCTCCGCCGGGTTCGTCAGTTCATACGACGCCCCCGGCACCAGGAGGACGGCGTGAAACGCCTCGACACTCTGGGGCAAGCCGCCCGGACCACGAAGCACTCCGTGCCCGCTCAGGATCACCATCCGCCCGGCACCACCGGCGGCGGGCATCTCGATCACGGACCGCCCCCCGGGGGGTATCCTCCGCCAATCGGTCGATATGCCGGAAGACGACTCCGCAACCGAGCCGGTCAGCACGGCCGGAGCCCTCTCCCCCCACGAGTCGGCAGCCTCTTCAGCGAGGGCTCGGATGTCGACCACCGTGACCGGGGCCGCGAGGTCGACACGAGGCTCCTCAGCGACCGGGTGGCCGATACCGAGCCGGGACTCGCGAAGCGACTCAAGCAGACCCTCCACCCAGACTGCGAGGGCCGCCTTTCCTCCGCTGTTGTCGAAGTAGTAGTCGGCAAGCGCCCGTCGCTCCTCGTCTGCGAGTTGAAGCGCTTCCCTGATCGCGAAATCCGCGTCGCTGAACGCATGTGCGGAGCGCTCGTAGCGCACGATAGAATCGGCACCCATCGTCACGGTCACGTCGAACAGGTCCTGCCACTGCGCCTCGAACAGCAGGGGTACCTCAGCCACGACCACTCTCCCATCGGCCACAGATGCGATCACCTGCACGAGGTGGCGACGCACCACCGGATGCAGTATGGACTCGAGGAACTCGAGGTCGCGGGGTCGGCTGAACACCCGTGAAGCCACCGAGTGACGGTCGATCGAGCCATCTGGTCGCACGATACCCCTGCCGAAACGACTCACGACAGCCGCTCTGATCTCGGGAAGCTCGTACGCAGTATGGACTATGGCATCGGCCGACACGACGACCGCGCCTCTGGCTTCGAAGAACTCAAGAGCCAGGCTCTTGCCCGCCCCGATACCTCCGGTCAAGCCTACCGACAGGATGGAAGTGCGCCACGGTCGCCCGCTTCGTCGCCTGCCTCCCCCGGTCACAATGTCTTCAGACATAGCCCCCTCCTTACGCCACCCGACGGTTCCCGGATCCCCATCCGCGCCACAGCGACCTGTCTAGACATTCACCATCTTGACGCACACGGCCGCTTCCGTCAACCCTGGAAGATGGAGGTTGCGACTCCGCGTGGCCAGGTTGCTCCGGGACGACTGCTGACGACGGCTCGATGGACTACAATGTGTTCGTGATGGGACTGGTCGGAGACTTACTCGGTTCAAGGCACGAGCGGTTCACGCGGCGCGTGGCCGGTGTCTCAGCGCTGGTGCTCCTGATCCTTGCCGGCAGTCTCGCCGCGGCAGCGGGCTGCGGCGACGGTGGAGGCGCCGGCACTACGGCAGGCACCGTAGACCTCCCCGAAAGCGACCGGTTCAACAACAGACCCACCGTGCAACTGACGGTGATCGCGGCAACGGACTCCAGCCATCTGCCGGCCGTGAACGACATCACCTACGAAGGCGCGAACCTCCACGACGAGGCCCTCTCGACGGCATGGAACGTGGGCGCAGGCGTGGAGCCCTCCGGGCAGACTGCCACCCTGACGTTGGCAGGCCCTTCGTTGATCGACAGGGTCGAGATCGCGAACGGCTATCAGAAGTCGGATGACGCTTTCCAGCGCTCGGGCCGGGCGACCTTCCTGCTGCTCACGTTCTCCGACGGCACCTCGAGCAGCGTCTCCCTTGAGGACCGCGAAGGGTGGCAACTCACAGACATCGCCGACGTGGTCACCGAGACCGTAACAATCAAGTTCATCGATATCTACCCGGGGCGCGACAAGAGACTGGCCTCGGCTGCGCTATCGGAGGTAAGGTTGCTCGGGAAAGACCTCTCCGCGAGCGGCGATTCCCAGTAGGCTGGAGACGCCTCGCTCAGACTCCTCGGCGCCGTGGGGTCGAGCCGCCTCGTTCCAGCCGCGTGGCCGCCCCCCAGAGGCCCCCGCGGCGACGCCCCGCGGCGACGCCCCGCCCAGACGCCCCGGCGGCCGCGCTCCCGCGCGAACCGCTCACGAGCTCCCGGCACAACTCGACCCCCTGAAGGCAGTCCGTGCTCCAGAAGTCGGCCCCCACGTGCCTACGCACGGTCTCGCTGACCAGACCCCCGATCAGGACGGTCGTGGTCGTGCGGACGCCGGCCTTGCCTAGAGCCGCCACCGTCCGCCGCATGGGGCCGTAGCAGCTGGTCATCAATCCGGAGAGGCATACCACGGTGGCTCCGCTGCTGACCACCGCCTCCACGAAACGCTGAGGCGGCACATCCTGGCCGAGGTCTATCACCTCCAGTCCGGCGAAGCGCATGAAGGCGATGGTGAGGTTCTTGCCGATCTCGTGGATGTCGCCCTGCACCGTGCCGAACACCACAGGCGGTAGTCCGGGGGCCGAAGAGACGGGGGCGTGGTCCATCAGCCGTTGGAGCACCCCGTTGAAGATGTGGGCCGCCATGAGCAGGTCGGCCAAGAAGTAGGAGCCCGATTGGTACAGTGCTCCAACGCGTTCGAATCCCTCCCGCGCCTGGTCGAGGATGTCGGAGGACGACAGTTCGGCGTCGAGACCTCGCTCGACCAGAGCGAAGACGCGCTCCTCATCAAGCCTCTCGAATGCGGCGACCAACAGGTAGTCCGGTGTCTGGACCATGTTCCATTCCCCCCGGAAGTAGTTCTGACGTGACCGCTCGACTTACAGACCTTCCCAGAAAGGGTTGGATTCGGCAGTCAGGTCGTAGTGCTCGGCCGCGCAATGAGTGCGCCCCCACCCGAGCACCCGGTCGTCTTGCGTGAGCACGGATTGCTCGAGGACGAGGACCACCGGGCGCTCCCCTGGAAGCGACAAGGCCCGCACCACATCCATGGGCGCCACACCCGCCGATATCTTCACCCGCACCTTGACCCGATGGCGTTCGCACATACGGGCCACGAGTTCAGGGAACGCGGAGTACTTGATCTCCTGTTCGACGAGAGGTCTGCCCCGGTGATAGGGCAGGTACTTGCACTCGTGGGCCACGGGACGTCCGTCGAGATACGACACTCGGCGCAACTCCACCATCTTGGCGCCAAGAGCCACTCCCAGCTTCTCCGCTACCTCGGCTCCCGCAGAGATGACCTCGACGCCGCACAGCCGCGGGTCGAGTTTCTTGCCGTTGCCGAGCACCCCCTCTCGGAACTCGAGGGAGATCTTGTCCAGGCAAGGCGCGGCGACGAAGCTGCCGCGGCCCGGAACAGACTCGATGTAGCCGGCGTCGACGAGGACGCCCAGACCCTGACGTACGGTCATCCGACTCACGCCGTAGTGTTCGCACAGCTGCGCCTCGGAAGGGATACCGTCTCCGGGGCCAAGGCGCCCGGACTCGATGTCTTCCGACAGATCCTCGGCTATCTGGTAGTAGGCCGGTACGAATGAACGCTTGACCTTGGTCGCCATGTTGGCTCCTCGCCACCCTAGTATTGAGCGCGCCTCGTCCAAGAAGGGCGCCATCGCTCCTCCGTACCTGGTCAGGCTATCGACGGCGGGCTCTCTAGTCAAGGGCGGCGCCGCGACGAAGAGCGATCACTGGAAAGGCCGACGCCTCCCGAGCGTCGGCGGACCGAGCCTACGACTCGATCTGCTTCATCCGGACGGCATCCAGGTACGTCATGCACCACTCATCGTTGCCCAGGAGCATGTCGGTGGTCTTGACCGCAGCCATGATCTTGTCGTCGAGCGGGTCGATGATCGCCCCATCGAGACCCACCCCCATCAGCAGGCTCAGGTAGGTGCGATTGATGATCTTCCGCTGCGGAAGCCCGTAGGAGATGTTCGAGAGGCCGCAGGTGAAACGGATGCCCGGAAGCTCCTTCGCGATAGTGCTCACGGCCTCCAGCGACATGAGTCCCTTCGTCTGGTCGGTGGCAATGGGCTGGATCAACGGATCCACGAAGATACGCTCGCGCGCAATGCCGATACCTTCCAGACCGGCCGCCAACTCCAAAGCCCTGGCGACGGTGGCGGCGGCGTCCTGGGGCAGGCCGGTGTCATCCATGCAGAGAGCGATCACGCTGACGTCCTTACCCTCCAGGAACGGCATCATCGCTTCGTATCGTTCGCCTTCGAGGCTGATGGAGTTGATCATGGGAGGCTGCTTGACCAGGGCGTAGGCCATCTCGAGTACCGCAGGGTCGGGGCTGTCCAGACAGATGGGGGTATCGACGGCGTCCTGCACCACCCCGAGGAGCCACTGCATGTCTTCGGTCTCGTGGCCGAAACGGGCCCCGGCGTTCACGTCGATATAGGTGGCACCCGCAGCCGCCTGCTTCTTCACGTCGTCGATGATGTACTCGGCATCGCGCTTCTCGACCGCTTCACGTACGGCCGGCCGCGACGTGTTGATCCTCTCTCCTATCACTACGAACATGATGCTCTCCTCGCTTGGTGTCCTTGACGTCTATGTTGGGCGCCCGGGGCGACGCCACGGGGTCGGACTCGGTGCCGACGCGCGTCGATACTACCGCGCGAGCGCGTCCGTCGATGCTGCCCCGAGTGTGCGTCGCTACTACTGTTCAGGGGGGGCTCCTTCGATCATGCGCTCCACGAGCCCCTCCTCGACGACCTGAGGAACGGTGATCCATCCGCGGGAGCGGTTGGCCTCGTTCCATGCCTCCACCGTCTCGATGGCCGGCGCGTTCCGGGCCCAGGAGCGCCTGGCGAGGCCGCCCATCACATCCCACTCGAGGGCTGCACGGATTATCTCGTCGACTCGCTCCGTGCCATCCAGTACCAGGCCGAATCCGCCGTTGATCGACTTCCCCACCCCTACTCCGCCCCCGTTCGAGAGCACCACCAGGGTCATGCCACGCACGGCGTCACCCACCCACGTGTGGTGCGCCATGTCGGACATCACCCGCGAACCGTCGTAGATGTTGGCGGTCTCACGGTAGGGGGAGTCTGTGCCGGAGACATCGTGGTGATCGCGACCCAGCATCACCGGGCCGATCTCTCCCTCGCGCACCATCTGGTTGAAGCGAAGGGCGATGCGGACCCGGCCTTCAGCGTCGGAGTAGAGGATGCGGGCTTGGGAGCCCACCACGAGCCGGTTCTTCTCGGCGTCGCGGATCCAGATGTAGTTGTCGCGGTCTTGGCCGCGGCGGGTTGGGTCGATGCACTCCATCGCCGCCCGATCCGTCTTACGCAGATCCTCAGGGTCGCCGCTCGCGCAGATCCAGCGGAAGGGCCCGTAGCCCAGATCGAAGCAGTAGGGACCCATGATGTGCTCGACGTACGACGGGTAGACGAAGCCTTCCCTGGTGTTGACCCCGTTGGCGGCCACCTCTGTGACGCCCGCGTCGAAGACCGCCTTCAGGAAGGCGTTGCCATAGTCCCAGAAGGTGGTGCCTCGGCCCGTCATGGTGGTGATCAGCTCGAACTGCCTGCGAAGCGAGGCATCCACGCGCCGACGATATTCGCCGGGGTCGCCCCTGATCAGGCTGCGCGACTCCTCGAAACTGGTGCCTTGCGGCACGTAGCCGCCGTCGTACGGGGCGTGACAGGAGGTCTGATCGCTGGCCAACTCCACCGTGATGTGGTGATCGACCACGTACTCCCACAGATCGACGATGTTGCCATGGTAGGCGATGGAGAGGGGTGAGCCATCCACCCGGGCTGCGTCGACCCAGGCGAAGATCTCCGCGAGGTCGGCGGAGGCGCGGGCCACCCACCCCTGATCGAGGCGGGTCTTGATGCGGGAGTAGTCCACTTCGGCGGTGATGCTGAGCGCACCGGCGATGTCCGCCGCCTTCGGCTGCGCCCCGCTCATGCCCCCCAGACCTGAGGTCACGAAGAGACGACCCGACAGGTCGTCGTCGTCGGGGATCCCGAGATACAGGCGACCGGCGTTCAGCAGCGTGATGTACGTGCCGTGTACGATGCCCTGCGGACCGATATACATCCAACCGCCCGCGGTCATCTGGCCGTAGTTGGCCACGCCCATCTGAGCGGCGTGATGGAAGTCGTTCGCATTGTCGAATTCGCCCACCATGAGGCCGTTGGTGTTGATAACGCGAGGGGCGTTGCGATGCGTGGGAAACAGGCCCACCGGGTGACCCGACGCGATCACCAGGGTCTGCTCCTCGGTCATGGCTTCGAGATACCGCGTGACCAACCGATACTGTAGCCAGTTCTGGAACACCTGCCCGGTCTCGCCGTAGGTGACGAGTTCGTACGGGTAGAGCGCCACGTCGAAGTCGAGGTTGTTATCGATGTTCAACTGAAGGGCCCGGGCCTCGAGGATGCCCTCGTACTGGTCGATCGGCTTGGCTTTGATGTCGCCCGCCGGACGGAACCGGAACGCGTAGATACGTCCGTATGTGCGCAACTCTTCCAGGAACTCGGGCGCCAGCACTTCGTGCAGCTCCTTCGGCACGTAGCGCAGGGCATTCTTCACCGCGATCACGGTCTCGCTCGGCGAAAGGGTGTAGCCGCGGCTCGGCGCGCGGCGGATGCCATCGACGAAGGGCTTCGCCTCCGGCAGCACCGGGGGAAGCCCGATGGTCATCGGTTCATTGGTGGTCTCCATGGCCATCTCGGCTCTCCTCTTCCTCTGATCGACGGGCGGTCCATCGGGGGTCCGTGCCGTCTCAATCTCCAGACCGGCGCTAGCTGGCCAGCACCCGCCGCATAGTGGCTTCGATCCTCTGATACACCGTCTCCCCGGCTGCCCGCAGCCGAGCGACCTCGGCGGTGGTGGACTCCTTGAAGCCCTCGTCCTTCAGGCTCCCCAGGTTGATCTCGACGTTGTAGAGCGCTCCCTGCAACCCCGCGTGGGCCATCTGGAGGCCCACTCCCGCGTCTGTCACCGCTCCCTGGTGGCCCTCGGTGACGGCGGCTGCACACGCCTCGAGCACTTCGAAGCAATCGCGTGCGGTCTCGAGTGGCACCAGGGTCGCGTGCTTGGTCGCTTCCTCGATGGCCTCGCGACGGGCGGCCTTGTGCGCGTCGGTCTCTCGTGGCAGCCGGAAGGCCGCCATGACGGCTTCGTACGACGCTGAGTCCGCCTCGAAGGCGAGGAGCAGGCGCGACCTCAGCTCATCCAGCCGGGCCGCGGCGTCTGCGAGCCGCTTCTCCGCTTCGGGGTCGATGCTTTTCGTTCCTGTGAGCCTCCACACCATCGCGCACAGGGCGGCGCCCTGCGCACCCGCGAGCGCGGACACGCTTCCGCCGCCCGGGGTCGGGTCTACCGAGGCCACGCGGGCGAGCAGGCTGGTGACGCTCTCCTCCATCATCGAACCCTCCCGTGTTGTCATTCCGTTCCGCCCAGCAGATGCGTCTCGATGATCTGCTCCGACGTGAACTCGTGTATCTGCAGGTAGTGTCTGATGGTCTCTTCGAACGCCGCCAGCGGCGCGAGGCCGACAAGCTCACAGCCGGTGATCGGCACCCCGTGCCGGGCCGCCTCGAACCGGATGGTCTCAACCACTCGATGAATGGGCGTCTGCTCGTAGTTCACCAGGTTCATGGACACCTGCACCTCGCCCTTCTCCTTGAGCTCCAACCCCATGCCCTTCACGTTCCTGTAGCCGCCGCGCACGTTGCGCACGGCGTCGGCGATGCGCCGAGCAACGGCCACGTCATTGGTGCCCAGGTTGACGTTGAAGGCGATCAGGGGAAAGCGCACCCCCACGATGGCGGCACCGGCGCTGGGGTTGAACTCGCCGGAGCCTGCGTCGGGCGCCCCCTCCGGGGTCGCCATCTTCGCGGCCAACCCCTCGTACTCACCCTGCCGCACATCGGCCAGGTTCTTGCGCTCGGGGCGAGTGGCCGCGTCTTCGTAGAAGTACACCGGCACGCCCAGGGCACCGATCAGCTCCCCCGCCCGATGCGCGAGCTCCACGGCCTCGTCCGAGGTCATGTCGCGCAAGGGCAGGAAGGGGATCACGTCGACCGCACCCATTCGAGGATGCCCGCCGGAGTGCAGCCTCATGTCGATCTCGGCGTAGGCGCGGCGGCAGAGGGCCACGGTAGCCTCGAGCACGCGCTCGGGCTCCCCCAGGTACGTGATGACGGAGCGATTGTGATCGGAATCCGAGGAACAGTCCAACAGAGTGACTCCCGGAACCTCACGCACCGCGGCGACGATGCGCTCGACCTTCTCGAGATCCCGCCCCTCGCTGAGGTTGGGCACACACTCGACTATCTTCATCTCTTGTCCCCCGGCGATCCGTCCGCGCCCCACGACGGGAGCACGCGCGGGTTGGTGGCGTGCCGCTCCAGCAGCACCCGCCCGTCCTTGATGACTGTTGCCACGGGGTTGACCCCCCAGTGGTAGGGGATCGCTAGATGGCTCTCGACGTCGAGCACGAGCACGTCGGCCCGCTTGCCCACCTCGAGGCTGCCTATCTGGTCTTCCATGGCGATGGCGCAGGCCGCGTTGTAGGTGAGAGCGGGGATCACCTCGTCCACCGTCATGCGCAGATACGACGAGGCCAGGGTTCCCATAAGGAACACGTTCTCGCTGAAGCAGGTGCCCGGGTTGAAGTCGGTGGAGAGCGCGATCCTCATGCCGCCTTCGATCATGCGCCGGGCCGGGGCGAAGTCGTGCAACCCGAGAAAGAAGACGGCTCCGGGCAGCAGGACGCCGGTGACGCCCGCCTCGGCCATCGCCGCGATGCCCGCCTCGCTGATGTGGTCGAGGTGATCGGCCGAAACGGCCCCCAGCTCAGCGGCCAACTCGGCACCGCCTCCGGCGGACAGCTGGTCGGCGTGAAGCTTCGGGCGCATGCCGTGAGCCAGACCGGCCTCGAGCACGCGACGCGCCTGCGCCGGGCTGAAAGCTCCCTCCTCCACGAACACGTCACAGAACCGGGCGAGGCCGCGCGCCGCGGCCGCGGGCACCATCTCCTCGACCACGAGATCTACGTAGGCTTCGGGGCGCTCCTTGTACTCGAGCGGCACCGTATGTGCGCCGAGCAACGTGGGGACGATGGTGAGCGGGTGCTCCCGATCGAGCTTCTGGTAGATCTCGAGCACCCTCAGCTCGTCCTCGACAGAGAGACCGTAGCCGGTCTTGGCCTCTACTGTGGTCACGCCGAAGCTCGCCATCCAGGCGAGGTGACGTAGGCCTCGCTCGTACAACTCGTCGCTCGACGCGGCCCTAGTGGCCGCGACGGTGCTCTTGATGCCGCCGCCCGCGGCGGCGATCTCCAGGTAGCTGCGACCGGCCACGCGCATCTGATACTCGGCGGCACGGTCGCCGCCGAAGACCAGATGGGTGTGACACTCGACCACGCCCGGCATCACCACGCGACCGCCGGCGTCGAGCACGCTGGTGGCCGGGCCGATCAGCCCGGCGGCACTGCCCGAGAGGTCGGTGTCGGGTCCGATCCAGGTGATCGCGTCTCCAGTGGCGGCGAGAGCCGCCCCAGAGACGACTCCCAGCCCGCCGGAGGCAGGGGCGCACGTAAGCAGCTCCCCTACGTTCCTCACGACCAGGTCGGCCGGCCCGCCCGCGTGGGACGGGACCGCCGAGGCACGCGCCGCAGAACCCGCCGCGTCGTCTGCGGCGGGGACTCTCGACGATGCGGCGCCAGGGGGCGCCGCTCTATCGGGTGAGGTCGTGCTCACGCGAAAGCGGTCCTCGTCCGAAGCCGGCGGATCGACTACGCGAGCTCCTTGGCCACCTTGATGGCGGCACCGGCGTCGGACGCGTAACCGTCGGCGCCGATCTGATCGGCGAACGACTGGTTCACCGGGGCGCCGCCCACGAGTACCTTCACCTGGCCGCGGAGCCCGGCGGTTTCGAGCGCGGCGAGGGTCTCCTTCATCATGGGCATGGTCGTGGTAAGGAGAGCGCTCAGGCCGAGGAAGTTGGCGTCGTTGTCCTTCACATGCTTGGCGAAATCCGCGGGCGTGACGTTGATGCCCACGTCGACCACGTCGAACCCGGCGCTGGCGAGCAGCATGGCGACGAGGTTCTTGCCGATGTCGTGAAGGTCACCCTTCACCGTGCCGATCACGACCTTGCCCTGCACCTTGACGTCGCCGACGGCCAGGTGCGGCCTGAGGATGCCGAGACCGGCTTCCATGGTCTTGGCGGCGCGCAGCACCTCGGGGATGAACATCTCCTCGGCTTCCATCTTCGCGCCCACGATGTCCATGGCTGCGATCAGACCTTGGGCGAGCACGTCCTGAGCGGTGGTGCCTTCATCGAGCGCCTGCTGCACCTGGGCCAGCACTGCGTCCCTGTTCCCTACTTCCACATTCTGCTTGATATCGTCGAGAAGAGCCATTCCTACTTCCTTTCCGATCCGTTTCGTGTTCCTGATTCGCGTCTTCTATCTCTGGACGGGCATGCCGTCTGACAAGGGGGTCGGTCACCGCGCCTAGCAGGCTGTTGAAGAACGAAACCTCGGCCGCGGGACCGCACAGGGCGGCGCCATGCGTCGTCCTCGGTCGCGCACGTGGCGCTGCTACGAGCGCTCCCTGCGTCCTTGCCTTGCGCGTACCCAGTGTACTCCCGCGGCGAAGCGTCATTCTTCAACAGCCTGGTAGGGCGCAACCGTGCAGTGGCCGTAGCAGTAGCCTCCAAGTTGCCTGAGGATGAGCGGGTCGAGATCGGGCGCCACGTACGACTCCAGCATGGCCTTCGCCCGTTTCTCGGCTGAGGCCGCTATGTCGAGACCGCCCCGACTCAACCACACATCGTGTTTCCTTCTGTTGAAGAAGGACGGGCGGTCGTAGTCGTGGCAGTGCGCATACGTATGACTCTCCAGCAGGAAGTTGCCGCCCGGGCCCACGTCTTCGATCACGCTCACGGCCATGGTCTCTTCGCTGATGTCGATCCTCTTCAGACGCGAGCGCAGCATGCCCACGAGTTCGTCGTCGATGACGAACTTCGCGAACGACACCGCGTTGAACGAGCTGATGATGCCCGTGCCGTGAAGGATGAAGTTCACCCCGGTACGCATCACAGACGCCAAGCCCATGGCGCACTCGATGCCGGCCTGCATGTCGGGGAGGTGGGCGTCGGTCAACCCTCCCCCCGCCCGCGAGGGCAGATCGAAATGGTTGGCGATCTCCACCGTGGCGGTCATGAGGGCCCAGTATTCGGGCACGCCCACCAGCATGTCCCCGGTCATCATAGAAGAGATCGACGACGTGCCCCCGTACACGAAGGGGCACCCCGGGCTCACGAGCTGCACGAGCACCAACCCGGCCATCACCTCGGCATGCTGTAGCACGAGGATACCGGCAGTGGTCACCGGTCCCGTGGTGCCGCCCATCACACAGGGAGTGAGGCAGATCGGCTGGTTACGGGCGGCGAGTTCCAGCGCTGAGATGCAGGTGCCCTCTTCGAACTGAAGGGGCGACAAGCTGTTGAGCACCGTGAACACACGACTCCGTTGGTGCCAGTCGGCGCCGTAGAGTATCTCGGAAGTGTCCAGGGCCACCTGGAGGTGCTCCGGGGTAGCGATGGGATACTCGAGCAGCTTGTCGCTCATGGTAAGGCAGCAGTGGATCGACTGCCTGTATCCCTCGTCGGCCGGCATGTCCTGCGGCAGGATCGGGTTGCCCAGCATGTCGACGTTCGACGACATATGCGACAACTTGAGGCAGGTCGACAGGTCGGCCATGGTGCCAGCGCGCATGTCGGTGCCCTCGAGGACGAACGCGGCCCCCGCGGCGTTGGCCACCACCAGATGGTCGCCGCCAAATGTGAGGTGGCGGTCGGGGTTGCGGCCCTCCATGGTGAACCAACTCGGCACGACTGCCAGCGCCGCCTCAACGTGCGCCTCAGTCATGAACACTCGGAGCCCATCCACCTCGAAACCGTGGGAAGCGAAGAGATCCACCGTCGGCTGATGCTTGAAGACGACTCCGGTCTTCTCCAGTAGGCGAAGACCCGCCTGGTGGACCGTCCGGATGTCGTCAGAGGTCATCATGATCCCAGCACCTCGAGCCCGCCCACCGCTTCTTCTACGGCAGACACCAACGAACCATCGAGGATGAGAGCCGCGATGGCTTCCATGTCGGGAGTCTGCATGCGGTCTTCTTCGAGGGGCGCGACCTTGCTGCGTACGACATCGTAAGCCGCCTCGACTCCGCGGCCGGGCCTGAGGCCCTGGCCGAACTCGAGCGCCTGCGCGGCGCAGAGGAGTTCCACTGCGAGCACCATCAGTGCGTTCTGGGCGACGTCGTCGGCCTTTCGAGCGGCATAGGCGCCCATGCTCACGTAGTCTTCCTTGTTGGCCGAGGTGGGGATCGAGTCGACCGAGGCGGGATGCGCCAGGGTCTTGTTCTCGGACACAAGCGCCGCAGCGGTCACCTGCGCGATCATCAGGCCGGAATTCAGGCCGCCCTTCTTGGTGAGGAACGCGGGAAGGTGTTCCGAGGTCGCTGGATCGAGCATGTACTCCACACGACGTTCTGAGATGCCCGCGGTGTGCGTGAGGGCGATGCTCAGGAAGTCCATCGCCTGGGACACGGGCTGGCCGTGAAAGTTGCCCCCCGAGATGATGAGATCGGCGTCGGGGAACACGAGGGGGTTGTCGGTGGCCGAGTTGGCCTCGATCTCGAGCACACGCCGCACGTAGCCCAGCGCGTCCTTCGCGGTGCCGTGCACCTGAGGCATGCAGCGCAACGAGTAGGCGTCCTGCACCTTGTGGTCGCCCGCCGGGTCGGCGTGCGATGCGAGGATCTCGCTGTGGGCGAGCAGTCGCCGCAGGTTGGCGGCGGTGGCGAGTTGGCCGGGATGAGGGCGCACCTCGTGGGTGAGGGCGAGGTAGGCGGCGTCGGTGCCGCGCAGGGCTTCCAGCGTCATCGCGCCGGCGATGTCGGCGGTCTTGGCGAGAGTCTCGGCCTTGAAGAGCGTGAGGATGCCGATGCCGGTCATGAACTGGGTGCCGTTGATGAGGGCAAGACCTTCCTTGGCCTGCAACTCGATCGGCTGGATGCCGGCCGCGGCCATCGCTTCCGCACCCGTCGAGCGCCGGCCTTGGTACACGGCTTCGCCCTCGCCGATCATCACCGCAGTGAGATGGGCGAGCGGGGCGAGGTCGCCGGATGCACCCACCGATCCGCGACTCGGGATGACCGGGTGGACGCCGTTGTTGAGCATCTCGACCAGGGTTTCGAGTACGACGTACCGGGCGCCCGAGTGACCCTTGGCCAACACGTTTGCACGCAGGAGCATGAGGGCCCGGGTCTTCTCCTGGTCGATGGGCTCGCCCACTCCGCAACAGTGGCTCAGGATGAGGTTCCGCTGAAGCTGAAGCACGTCCTCGCCCGCGATGGTCACGTCGGAGAACTTGCCGAAGCCCGTGGTGATGCCGTACACGACCCGGCCGGTCGTGATGATGTCTTCCACGTAGTCGCGGGCCCGCTGGATAACGGGCCGCACCGCGGGCGCGACTTCGACCGCCACGCCCTCCTGGGCAACGCGGCGCACGTCTTCAAGAGCAAGCGTGTGCCCGTCGATGGTGATGACGCTCATCGAGAGTCGCTCCTTCAAAGAGTTGGGAGGAACGCGGTCACCAGACTCTCCAGCTTGGCGGCGACGGCCGTGGCCAGAGCGGGCACCTCGTGCGTCTCGAGGATGTGCCGCGCCTTGCGCCGCGCCTTGGCGGCCAGGTCGAGGGAACCTTCCGCCTCCCACTTCTCCCGGCCCTTGCGGTTCAGGATGGTGGGTCTCCACTGCACGTCGCGCATGTAGCGGTAGGTGTGGTCACTCGTCATGAAGTGGCCGCCGGGGCCGGTCTCGGCGATGGCCTCGACGGCTAGGGTGTCGCGGTTCACCTCGATGCCGCCGAGGAGACGGCGGTTCATGGCGATGAACTCGTCCACGATCACGATCTGCTCCAGGGCGCCGGTGAGGCCGAAGTCGAGGTAGCCCACGTCGTGGGAGAGGTTGGAGCCGGCCTGCATGGCCAAGAAGGTCACTTCGGAGGTCTCCATGCCCGACTGAGCGTCCACCACGTGTGAATCGGTGGTGCCCGCGTAGCCCCAGTTGGGGATGTCGAGCCACTTGGCCATCTCGACGGCGCACATGTACGTCATCAGGTACTCGAGGGCGTTGTACGAGGACTGCGCAGTCACCAGGTCGAGCACCGCCGGGCCTATGCCGAACAGGAAAGGCGCGCCCGGACGGTGCAGCTGGTGGATCACGAGGCCGAACAGACTCTCGGCCACGCCTTGCACAGTATGCCCGGCTACCGTGATGGGCGCCGTCGCCCCCGCCAACGGCGCCGGCGAGTAGATGGAGGGCACGCCGGTCTCCGCGCAGAGGAGCAACTTGGCGATACTCTCCGCCGGGTGCTCGAGCGGCGAGATGGGTTCGTTGTAGACCACGAAGTAGGGTTTCTGACGGAGAGCTTCGGCGCCACCGCGGAGTTCCCGGGCGATCTCCACCATCACAGCGAGGTCACCCTCGTTCTCGGCGGTCATGACCAGAGGTTTGGTGGAGTTCTCCATCATGGCCTGGAAGGAGAGGAGGTAGGAGTGGTGGGGGTCCTGGTCGGTGGGGTGGGCGGAAGACATGATGAAGTCCATGTGGGGGAGCGCATCGCAGAGACGGGCGGCGCGGCGGACGTCTTCCAGGGTGCTCGGGCGGTGCTCCCCGGTGTCGAGGTCGTAGGTGCTCATGAGGTCGGAGCCCGTGCCGAAGTAGGAGTTGTAGCCGCCGAGTTCCATGGCGAGGTCGCCGTTCCGGTCGTAGACGTCGACCACCGAGGGCACGGAGAGGCGGGCCTGCTCCACCAGGTGGCGGGGCATAAGGAGGCGGTCTTCGGGGGTCAGGGTGCAACCTGCTTCGAGGAGCATGGCTTTGGCGTCGGCGTGGTGGACCTTCATGCCGATCTTGGTGAGCACGTCCAGGGCCGAGAGGTAGATGTCGCGCTTGTTCTCTTCCGTGAGGAAGGAGAGGCGGCCGACCTGGGAGGCGTTGCGGAGTTCTTTCATGATGCGTGCTGCTCCTGTTCAGTGATGGGACGGAAGACGAGTGAGCCCCTCATCTACTCGATCCCCTGGGTGGTTTCGACGTGTTGTGCGAGATCGAGCGCGCGAAGCCGCTCCTGGGTGGGCACTCCGTGCTCGTCCCAGCCCATCACTTCGTAGAACTCGCGCAGCATGGTATCCAGGTCGACCGTACTCCCGGCGCAGGGACCCTCGGTCAAGGGTTCCTCGCAGAAAGCGGCCGGCAGGGAGTCGTCTTCCTTTTGCGCCCCAAAGCGCTGATTGAAGAGACGTTCTATATTCAGGATGCGCTCGCCGATCTCAAAGAGCGCCGCCGGTGTGATCTCGGTGCCGGTGATGGTGGACACGAGCCGCGCCTCCATGACCAGGTCGTACTCGTTCACCAGAGTCAGAGCGGGGATCTTGCAGAGACCGATCGAGTCGAGCACTGCGCAGA